>TARA_B110001450_G_scaffold70741_1_pt1 | contig 10793 bp, 7 predicted proteins | sample TARA_B110001450 | Tara Oceans TARA_B110001450 (sample SAMEA4396538) | marine metagenome | biome: Polar Biome; feature: [SRF] surface water layer (ENVO:00010504); material: water (ENVO:00002006), including particulate matter (ENVO:01000060) such as... | depth 5 m | reverse complement strand
CAGGATGAAAACCTGGCGTCCTAGCCGATAGACGAACGGGCCAAATTTAAAACGAATGCAAATGTAATTCAAAGGTTACAAACTTGCAACTTAATATTGATCCTTTTGTTTGAATTGAAATCAATATGCCTTTGCAAATAAAACTCTCTGTTGAGAAGGTTTTTTTGAATATATGCAATTCCCTTTTTCTTTAACCCCATCTATTGGAATAAGTCGAATAGTGGCTTTTGTTTCTCTTTTTATTTTTTCTTCTGATTCCTTAGTTCCGTCCCAATGAGCAGAAACAAAACCTCCTTTTTTGTTAATTAGTTCTTTAAATTCCTCAAAAGTATCTGCTTTTCTAGTGCTGGAATTAGTAAAATCCTGTGCCTTTTTATATAAGTTTTCTTGTATGTCCGTAATTAAAAAATCTACTTTAGAATAAACCTTATCAAAGTCTATTGTTTCCTTTTCCATTTTATCTCTTCTAAAAATTTCTAAAGTTGAACTTTCGATATCTTTTGGGCCCGCTACAATTCTTATTGGAACTCCCTTAATCTCGTGTTCATTGAATTTATAACCAGGTTTGTAGCTATCTCTTTTATCAAACAAAACACTTACTCCTTTGGACTTCAATTTTTTAATAACCGGGTCAACATAATTACAAACCAAATTAAATTCTTCCTCAGATCTATAAATGGGAATTATTACTACTTGAATAGGTGCTAGTTTAGGAGGAAGAACAAGTCCATTGTCATCACTATGAGTCATTATCAAAGCTCCCATTAATCTAGTAGAAACTCCCCAGGAAGTAGCCCAAACATAATCTAGATCACCATTTTTATTTGCATATTTTACATCAAAAGCTTTAGCAAAATTTTGGCCTAAAAAATGAGAAGTTCCAGCTTGAAGTGCCTTACCGTCCTGCATCATAGCTTCTATACAATATGTTTCTTCTGCACCAGCAAACCTTTCACTTTCTGATTTAATTCCTTTAATAACTGGCATGCCCATATAATTTTGGGCGAATTCAGCATAAACATCATTCATTGTTATAGCTTCCTCCACTGCCTCGTTCTTAGTTTCGTGGGCAGTATGACCCTCTTGCCACAAAAATTCAGCGGTTCTTAAAAAAAGGCGTGTTCTCATTTCCCATCTAACAACATTAGCCCATTGATTTATTAAAATTGGTAAATCTCTATAGGATTGAATCCATTTTTTATAAGTGCTCCAAATTATGGCCTCACTTGTTGGTCTAACAATTAATTCTTCTTCTAGTTTAGCATTCTCATCTACTACTAATTTCCCTGGATTCTCTGTATCATTTTTTAATCTATAGTGAGTAACAATAGCACACTCCTTAGCGAATCCTTCCGCATTTTTCTCCTCAGCTTCAAATAAACTTTTTGGAACTAATAATGGGAAATAAGCGTTTTGGTGACCAGTATCTTTAAACATCTGATCTAGTTGTTTTTGCATATTTTCCCAAATAGCATATCCATATGGTTTAATTACCATGCAACCTCTGACAGAAGAATTTTCAGCAAGGTCAGCTTTCACAACCAATTCATTATACCACTTAGAATAATCGTCTTCTCTTTTAGTTAGTTTTTTGCCCATAAATTGTTTTTGGCATAATAATTGTTTAATTATGTACAGTTGCTAAAATAACTAATTTAATTTTTCTAACAACATTTTTAAATCATGATAAATTCAACTTTTAAAGTTATTCTTAAAACAAAATTTGTTTTCTGTTTGTTCCTAACCCTTACTATTACAAGTTGTGGTTCATTTAACTCAAATGGATATACATCTGAGGATGGAATTTATGGAAATAAACCAGCCAAAGAAACAAATCAAAACGGTTTGTATTATAAGAATTATTTTGATCAAAAAGCAGAGGAATATGGTTTAAATGAAAGTAATAATGATAGTATTGTAACTGATATTAATTCTTACTCAAGTCAGACAACAGGAACTAAACTAGCTTACTCAGGCAGCAAAGGTGCGTGGGGGGACAATCCTACATCAATAAATTTTATTTACAGAGACAATCCTCTTAATAGTTCGTACTGGAGTCCTTTTTACAACCCTTATTACAGTTCTTTCTACAGTCCGTTTAACTCGTTTGGGTATGGAATGTATGGCGGATTTGGATACTGGGATTACATGTTTAGACCGTGGGGCTACAGAGGTTATTACGGCTATGGAAGTTATTACGGCGGTTATGGAGGTTATTATGGTGGACACTACGGAGGGTATGGTGGATACAATAGTTACCAATTTCAAAACGAGAGATATGGAAACTCTAATATTGCTTATATGAACGGAAGAAGAGGAACAAATTTAGAATCATCTTCCTCCCTTTCAGGAAATGTAAATTCATCTGGTTCTTCATTAATGTTGGGTAAATCTATTTCCAACTACAATGTAGGAAGGAATGATACTGAAAGTAATAATACACCTGACTCAAGTAATTCTGATAATGAAACAAACAATACTAGAAATATAAATAGACTTTATTATTCTTTAAAAAGTTCAAGTCTAAATAACTCTAGCTCAATTAGAAATTACCAAAATGAAGGAGAAATAAGAAATGGCGGTGGTGCTAGTGGTACTAATCAAAACAGTGGAACAAGACCATCCTACACTAGACCTTCCAATGGAAATAAATCAAACTTCCAATTAAGTAATTACAGAAACTCCTCTGGAGTTAATAATGTATCTAGAACCAGTTCAGGTTCAACTAATAATTCATCAAGTTCTAACTCCTCAGGAAGATCTTATGATGTTTCTAGATCTAACCCATCTAGTTCTTCTAGTTCTAGCAGATCTTCTTATTCCCCACCATCCTCTTCTAGTAGCAGTTCTTCTGGGGGGAGACCTAGTTCGCCTGCCTCTAGCAGTGGAGGAAGTTCAAGAGGACCCAGATAATTAAAATTTAAATGACACAAAAGTCTATATTATTTTTATTTTTATTTATTTCCATTTTTTCACGTGCTCAAAATGTAAATGAAATATTAAATTTTTTAGTGGACAATCCAAATGGAACCGCAAGATTTGAATCCATGGGAGGTGCTTTTGGAGCTTTGGGAGGAGATCTTTCAGCTATCAATATAAATCCTGCAGGAAGTGCTGTTTTTAACGACAATGAATATGGGTTTACGCTATCAAGCGAGAAAAAAGAAAACAAAACAAGTTTCTTTAATAACCCTGAAAGTGAAGATGATAATAATTTCTCGTTTAATCAAGGTGGAGCTATATGGCTATTGAAAAATACTGGGGAAGGAAATATCAATAAAATTTCTTTTGGATTTAATGCTCAAACAAATAATTCTTTTAAAAATAATTTTGTTATTAAGGGAAGAAACTCTTCGAACTCCATAGACAAGTTTTTTTTAAATAATTCAATTGGTCTTAGTACTGCAGATCTTAGTGTTGGGAGTAATGAAAGTGTTTCTGGGGTATATAAATATTTAGGGGGAAATTATGGTTTTTCTGCTCAACAAGCTTTTTTAGGTTATCAGGCTTACCTTATAAATTACGATAAAGACTCCAATAGTTTTTACTCTTTAGCAAATTACAGTGAAGGAGTTGATCAGCAATATATTAGTGAGACTAAAGGGGTAAATACTAAATACAATATCAATTTTGCAATCCAATTCAAAGAGAATTTTTATTTCGGAATGAATGTTAACACACATGATGTTTATATTGAAAATTACACAGGGCATAACGAAAGTAATTTTTCGGAGAGTTCTGCGATAACAGGCATTAGTTTTGAAAATAGTTTAAAAACTCAAGGTGAAGGACTTTCTATTCAATTAGGTGGAATTGTAAAATTTAATTCTTTTCGATTTGGACTTTCCTATCAATCGCCCACATGGTATACCTTAAGAGATCAAACGTACCAGTCCCTTGAAGTTCAATCGGTAGACCTTGATGGTATTAAATATCAAGATAAAGTAAATCCACAAGTAATAAATGCTTATCCAGATTATAAAATAAACACTCCCTCTATAATTACTACTAGTGCGGCTATTGTTCTAGGAAAATTTGGATTATTAAGTATCGATCTTGTTAGTAAAGATTATTCTAAATCTAAATTAAAACCAAACAGAGATTTTTTAACTATCAACAGAGATATCAATACCAAACTTACAAATACACTTGACATTAGAATGGGAAGTGAAATTAGAATAGAAAAATTTAGTTTTAGAGGAGGTTTTACAAAAATATCGAGTCCTTACAAGAATTTAGATATGATGGGAGATTCAAAATCATTCTCCTTTGGGTTTGGATATGATTTTGGTGAAACAATTGTTAACTTTTCTCATAAACTCCTAAAATCTAATAAAAAACATCAATTATTTGATTCAGGTTTAACTGATTTAGCTCAAATTGATACAGACCACTCTCTCTCCAACTTATCCTTAATTTTTAAATTCTAAAATTGAGAACTACTTATGTCTTAATAAGTAAAATCTATTATTTTATTTAGTAATCTTTAATTATCTTTGTCTTACAAATAATTGATATGAAATATAACAAGTTTCTAGAGGATTTAGAATTAATTGATTCAGATCACAAAAACTTTTCTATTGATACTCCACTGAGAAAGGATGCATTCAAATTATCAGATGCTGAAAAAATTTCAATAATTGAAAAGAATGTACAAGAAATTCTTTTTACGTTGGGAATGGACATGAGTGACGACAGTTTAAAAGGAACTCCAAAAAGAGTAGCCAAAGCATATGTAAATGAAATTTTTGCTGGACTAAATCCAGAAAACATGCCTAAAGGGTCAACATTTGATAATAAATATCAATATTCTGAAATGCTGGTAGAAAAAAATATTACTGTTTTTTCAACCTGTGAGCACCACCTTTTACCAATTTACGGTAAAGCTCATGTTGCTTATTTTTCTAACAACAATGTTATTGGCCTTTCAAAAATGAACCGAGTTGTTGACTATTTTTCAAGAAGACCGCAAGTTCAAGAAAGATTAACAATACAAATCGTTAAGACCTTACAAAAAATGCTAAAAACTGAGGATGTAGCATGTGTTATTGACGCCAAACACATGTGTGTTAATTCTAGAGGGATTAGACATGTTGATTGCAGTACAGTAACCGGTGAATTTGGAGGTAAATTCAAAGATCAAAATGTAAAAAGAGAATTTTTAGATTATATTCGTAACGAATAGTTCACTTTAACTCATAATGAAATCTGATTATTTTAAAGATTTAAAAATATACAACTCTCTTTCTGGAAAAAAGGAACCTTTTGTTCCTATTAATAATAATAGTGTTGGGATGTATGTTTGTGGTCCAACAGTATACAACAATGCTCATTTAGGTAATTGCAGAACCTTTATTTCTTTTGATTTAATAAATAGATATATATCACATTTAGGATATAAAGTTAGGTATGTAAGAAACTTAACAGATGTGGGTCATTTAGAAAATGATAGTGATTCTGGTGAAGACAAAATTTCTAAAAAAGCAAGAATTGAAAAACTTGAGCCAATGGAAATTGTTCAAAAGTACACATTGGATTTTCATCAAATAATGGAGAAATTTAATACTCTTGCTCCTAATATTGAGCCAACAGCAACTGGGCACATAATTGAACAAATTGATAGTATCAAATTAATACTTGAATCAGGTTATGCCTATGAAAAAAATGGTTCTATATACTTTGATGTATTAAAGTTTAATGAAAAGGGGACTTATGGAAAATTGAGCGGTAGAAAAATTGAAGATATGATGAATAATTCTAGAGCTCTTGATGGTAGTTCAGATAAAAAAAATCCTCAAGATTTCGCGCTATGGAAAAAAGCAGAAGAGAATCACATAATGTTTTGGAATTCACCCTGGGGTAAAGGTTTTCCTGGTTGGCATTTAGAATGTACTTCAATGAGTAAAAAATACCTGGGTGATTATTTTGATATTCATGGTGGAGGTATGGATTTAAAATTTCCACATCACGATTGTGAAATTGCTCAATCTGAAGCTATAAACAATAAAAATCCAGCAAAATATTGGATGCACACCAATATGCTAACTTTAAATGGTAAAAAAATGTCTAAATCAATAGATAATTTTATTTTACCAAATGAAATTTTTTCAGGAAATAATAAAGTTCTAAGTAAAAAATTTAATCCAAACGTGGTTAAATTTTTTATTTATCAGGCTCATTACAGAAGTATATTAGATATTAGTAACGATGCACTGCTAGCTTCAGAAAAAGGTTTAAATAAACTATTGGATGGATTTAATTTGATTTCAAATTTAGACAGTAATGATAAAACCTCTGATTTTGATGTAGATAAATGGATCTCTAATTGTTATTCTAGAATGAATGATGATTTTAACACACCCATGCTTATTGCTGAGATTTTTGAGTGTCTAAAGTTTATAAATAATGTTTATTTAGGTGCCAAGAACTTAAACAAAAAAGACAAAGAAAAAATAAAATATACATTGGAAGTTTTTCTCCACGATATTCTAGGATTAAAAACAAATAAGGAAAAGAACACACTTGATAATAAAATATCATCTGAACTAATACAGTTATTAATTAAACTGAGGAATCAGTCTAGAGTAAATAAAAATTTTGAATTATCTGATCAAATAAGAGATGATCTATTAAAAATTGGGGTCCAATTAAATGACGATAAAAATGAATCTTCCTACAAAATGATTTAATGAGAAGAATCATTGTATATCCTTTTCTTTTAATTATTAAGTTTTATCAGATTATTATCTCTCCTTTCCTACCCTCTACATGCCGTTATTCACCAACTTGCTCAGAATACACGAAATTGAGTTTAATAAAATATGGAATTATTAAAGGATCTATTTTGTCATTTAAAAGAATCATTAAATGTAATCCTTGGGGAGGAAAAGGATTCGATCCAGTACCTTAATTTTAATTATATTTATTAAAAATAATTTATGACTTTTTTGAAAATAGAATGGGCTCCAAATCCAATTTTTCTTGAAATTGGACCAGTTGCTATTCATTGGTATAGCATAATGTTTATAGTTGCTTTTTCTTTAGGTTATTACATCATTAATAAAATATACATTAATGATAAAAAACCAGTTGAACTTGTTGAACCTTTATTTATTTATATTGTATTGGGCACACTGATTGGTGCTAGACTCGGTGAAGTTTTTTTTTATAACTGGGAATATTTTCAAAATAATTTATTAGAAATTTTCTTACCTATTAAAAAAGACCCTAATGGTTCTCTATTATTTGGAATAATTGATGGTTTTAAGTTTGTAGGATATAGAGGTTTAGCTAGTCATGGGGCTGCAATTGGAATTGTTACCTCAATGTATATATACAAATATAAATTTAAGTATGATTCTATTTTATGGATTTTTGATAGAATTGTAATTCCCATTTCAATAGGGGGAATGTTTGTTAGAATCGGAAACTTTTTTAACTCAGAAATTGTAGGTAAATACACCGGTTCAAACTTCGGAGTAGTCTTTTTAAATGATGGAGAAATATACCCAAGACATCCTGCACAATTATATGAAGGTTTTGGTTATTTTCTTCTTTTTATTATTTTATGGAAATTGTATTGGAAAACTGATTTAAAAAACCAAAAAGGTTTTCTTTTTGGACTTTTCTTCACTGGTTTATTTTCAATAAGAATTTTAGTTGAATTTGTAAAAGAAAGTCAAGGTGGGTTTGAAGATGCACTAGGAGTTTTAAGCACAGGTCAATGGCTAAGTATTCCTTTTATATTAATTGGAATATTCTTTATGATGATAAGTAAAAAAACTATTTAAATTACTTTTTTAAACTTTTTCTCAAGGTATCAAACATCACTGGCGTAGCAATAAATACTGAGGAATATGTTCCTACCATAACCCCAATAATAAGAGCGAACATAAATCCTTGAATAGATTCTCCTCCAAATATAAATATTGCTAAAAGAACGACTAAGGTTGTGAAGGAAGTATTCAAAGTTCTACTAAGAGTAGAGTTTAAAGCTCCATTAACTGTCTTACTAAATTCCCAAGATTTATTAATAAATCTGAACTCTCTAATTCTATCAAATACAACAACGGTGTCATTAAGTGAATACCCGATTACAGTTAAAATCGCCGCAATAAAGGCTTGATTTATCTCCATATTAAAAGGCATGAATGAGTAGGATATAGAAAATACTCCGAGTACTATTAAAACGTCATGGAAAACTGCTGCAACAGCACCTAAAGAGTACTGCCAATCTCTAAATCTTATTAAGATATATAGAAATACAATAATTAAGGAACCAAAAATAGCATAAAATGAATTTGTTTTAATATCATCTGCGATAGTTGGACCGACCTTAATTGATGACATTATACCAACTTGTTTTTCATCAGAACCATTAACAAAATCATCATAAATTAAACCATCAGGAAGATGTTTTTTTAGTGCAGAAAACATTATTTGCTGAATTTCTGAATCTACCTCAGAACCTTCCACATCAACTTTATAATTAGTTGTAATTTTTAATTGATTATCAGATCCGAAAGTTTTAGCCTCAGCATTTCCTAGAACTGCAATTAAATCAGACTGTATTTGACTTTGATTTATATTACTTTCAAACCTAACAGTATAAGATCTTCCACCAACAAAATCAACACCTTGATTTAATCCATTAGTGAAAAGTGAAAAAATTCCTATACTTAGAAGCGATAAAGAAAACATATAAGCAAATTTTCTTTTTTGTAAAAAAGATATTTTTAAATTACTGAATAAATTTTTAGTTAAAGTAGTTGAAAAATCTAAACTTTTACCTTTACTAATTCTTGCATCTACTAACATTCGAGTAATAAATATTGCTGTGAATAAAGAAGTCGCAATACCAATTAAAAGAGTTGTAGCAAATCCTTTAATTGGACCCGATCCAAAAATAAATAATATTAGAGCTGTCAAACCTGTAGTAATATTAGCATCTAATATTGAAGAAAGAGCATTACTAAAGCCATCACTCACAGCCTGTTTTTGACCTTTTCCTTTTGCTAATTCTTCTCTAATTCTTTCAAATATCAGAACATTCGCATCAACAGACATACCTATTGTTAATACTATACCTGCTATACCAGGCAAAGTAAGAACAGCACCTAAACCTGCTAAAATTCCAAATATTAATACTATGTTTAAAACTAAAGCTGTGTCAGCATAAATTCCAGCTCTCCCATAATAAAATGTCATCCATATAAGAACTAATACTAGTGCGATTGCAAATGAATTAACTCCTCTTTCAATTGACTCTTGGCCAAGAGAAGGACCTACTATTTCTGATTGAATTATTTCTGCAGAAGCTGGCAATTTACCCGCTCTTAAAACATTAGCTAAATCAATGGCTTCATTTAGTGTAAATTGTCCAGAAATTTCTGACCTTCCACCAGAAATTGCTCCTTTAGAAACTCCAGGAGCAGAATAAACTATTTCGTCTAGAACAATTGCTATATTACTTTTTTCTTTATACGCATTTCCAGTCATTTCTTCCCACTTCCTAGCTCCTTTTCCATTCATCTGCATTGAAACAGATGGAGATCCAATTTGATCGTAACTTTGACTAGCATCTACCACAACACTACCACTTAAAGGTGGTTGGTTGTCTCTGTTGGACTGAATTGCATATAAATCTACTATTTTTGAATTCGCATCAGGTTTACCAAATAAAAACCTTGTATATCTTTTATCTGCAGGTAATAACTTTCTTACTTGAGGCATGGATAAATATTCCTCAATCTTTTTTTGATCTTTTGCAAAAAACTGGGCAATCACAGGGCCCCCTTGATAACCAGTTCCTACTAAATAGTCATATAATGGATTTTTAACAGAAGAGCCTATTGAATCATTTGCTTCAACGTCTGCTAACAAGTCATCAATTTTTGAGGTTTCATTTTCTATTAACTCAACTTCATCTTCAACTAAAATTTCTTTTAAAGCTTCATTGGCTTCAGATAAAAAGTTTAAAAAGGAATCGTTTTTTTCGGTTACCCAAAACTCTAATTGAGCTGTACTTTGTAATAAATTCTGGACCCTAGCTACATCCTTTGCTCCAGGTAGCTCTACCAATATTCTTCCAGAGTTGCCAAGTCTTTGTATGTTAGGTTGTGTAACTCCAAACTTATCAATTCTTTTTCTTAAAACTTCAAAAGCTGATACAATGGATTCGTCAATTTTTTGTTTAATAATTGGCTTAACTTCTTCATCTGTCATTTCAAAATTAACCACATCACTTAAAGATCTATTTGCAAAAATATCCGGAGAAGCTAAACTAGAATCTCCCTTAATTTCGTCAAAAGAAATGAAAAAAGATTCTAGATAAGTTTCATTTGAATCTTTTTGTAATTCATCTGCATTATTAAGTGCATTATTAAAAATTGGATCTCTAGAGTTCTCTGCTAAGCCTAGTAAAATGTCTTTAACAGATATTTGTAAAATAACATTAATACCACCCTTTAAATCCAAACCTTTATTAAGTTCTTTTGATTTAGCGCTTTTATATGTTGTAAATCCAAGAATTTTTTGATCAGAAATAGAGTCCAAATAATTAGCATATTTCTCTTGTCTTTTGGTAGAAAAATTTGCCTCTTTTTCAGAAATTGAGTTAATCGAATACTCTGTAGCGTTATTCTCAACACCAGAGCTAATGAAAGTAAATGAAATTTGATATAAGCTTACTAAGCCGAAACAAAAAGCAAAAAACTTTATAAGTCCATTATTTTGCATAAAATTAATTTTAAGAAAATTTCTTTTTTAAAAACGAGCAAATATATGATTTCCTA
>TARA_B110001450_G_scaffold257042_1_pt1 | contig 10816 bp, 16 predicted proteins | sample TARA_B110001450 | Tara Oceans TARA_B110001450 (sample SAMEA4396538) | marine metagenome | biome: Polar Biome; feature: [SRF] surface water layer (ENVO:00010504); material: water (ENVO:00002006), including particulate matter (ENVO:01000060) such as... | depth 5 m | reverse complement strand
AATTCGTAACCTTCATGAGCAATGATTGCGTCGCGAATCGCATCGAGGACGAGTCGTTCATGAACCACCTCAAACGCGACCGTGTGCTAACACGGAAACGGATGCGTGAGATGTCAGGAGAGTACCGCGTGGTACGTCTGTGTGCTTAGTGTGTGTGGTAATACAGTGTTGCGCGACATCCTCACACGATCTCCGCATGGCTCCGTGTGATCCAGTACACTTGGTACCAAAAAAAACCATCACGCACAAAACGTGACACTCTCGTCGTCTCCGACGTCTACGAAAAACTCGTGGTCGTCTCCATACTCGAGTTTCGAGCTCCTCGTCACGTCCTTGACGGTCCAATCACATGGGCCCGGACCGCCCGCCTCCATGACGGTGTCTATGACAACGTCGGGCTGCGTACCGCGCAGTGGTCCCTGCGTGATGCAGCGGTCCAAGACGTATCGAAACGCCACAATGCCATCCACCTCGTCCTCGATGAGAACCCCATACACGCGGTCGTGATTGTAGGCATAATCTGGAGGTCCTGCGTGGACGCGTGTGCCGTACACCTCCCCTACGACGAGGACGGTCCATTCCCGGTCGGTGACGATGCGAACGGCCTCGTCGATGTCCTCCTGTGTGATGTTCTCCAGTGCAACGGCCTGCAAAAGCATGTCCATCACTGTCCTTCCCTTTCTGGGTTGGTACGGTGTAACGACACCGTACCAACGAAAGAGGGAAAGGAGGACGCAACCGATTCAGATGATCGCGCGCCCGTCGACCGTCGATGAGTGGATGGAGCGTCTGCAGTGCAAGTCACTCAAGTTTTTGCAGGATCAGACGGCGTCCTACATTCGCGGTCACAATGGAAAGGAGTACGACACCGCGGTGATGAACCTCATCGTGCAGAAGCGAGACGCCGGGGATCGAGTGGTATGTCTCGTGCTCCCCACGATGTCTCAGATAGAGGAGGAGGGTGAGGTGGAGATCATTCCTTACGGTGGAAAGGGTGGGTCCCTACGCATCGTCCACCCTGCGAGGTAAACGGGTACCGCGTAGCGTTGTGTGGTACTCGGGGCGATGAATCTCCACGGACAGCGGGTAACACTGTTCTCGTCCAACAATAGTGTGTGATCTAAACATGAAACCCTTGTGTATCATGCACTAGTAGGGATACAAGGGTCTCAAAAAGCGTATCCGACTGACACGATCAGTGAAATTACGATTCATGTCCATCTGGTATGCACCACACCGTTTGGGTGCGTCGTCACCACCATCAAAAGTTCGCCATGTTTTCCGTACACCCACCGTGTGTGCATATCGCTACTTTAGGGTGGGGGGTGAGTCTTCACACGGATGAGTATTCACACGGATGAGTTATACTGACATAGAGCATTCATGTATTTGAGATCCGGAACGCTCCTGTATACATCTCTTCGATTTTCCTTTTTTTGAATTACTCCGCCCCTTGTTTTTTTTTCCCAGCGCTGCATCACAATAGGAGCAAATGAGTAGACGTCGCCATTCACAGCGTTCCTCTCGAGGACCGCGACTGCGTTCCTGGCGGAACCCAAATCGAATTCGCAGTAAGACGTCCCCTCGTGTCCCACGTGCTCCCCCTCCTAACGTCCACGAATGGTCGCGTCGCGATAAGGTCACGGTGTCGCTCCCTACGGTACAGCGTGAGACGGTGCGCATCACCGGGACCATGAAACGCGACCTAGTCACCACTCCTGGTCTTCGCGTCGTGCGAGGAGGGACCACAGAGGCGCGCGAGTGGTACTCCAAGTTGTATTGGGACACCAATGACAACACGAGTCTCCCCGTCGACGTCAATAAATACCCGTTGGATGTGGTGATCGTCACTCGTGTCAGGAAACCCGAGGAGTTTTTCGTGAGCGATGCCAACTACGAGAAGACCGCAAAGTCGTACCGTCTGATTCGAAACTCCTGCATCGTGTGCGACGAAAGGGGATCCATCATGGCCGTCTTCGTGACTGCTACGGCGATTCCAGAAATGCGCACCATTGCGCGACAGGCGCGCGTCGCACTCGAAGAGGCGAAACGTGACCTAAAGGCGAGACACAGCTTCGCCGTGGGTGGTGACTACACGCGCGATCCTCATTATCGCGAAAAGATGAAGAACATGCAATTGCGCATGGGAGGGACCATATGGAACGACGGTCTCCAAACGTACTCGGTTCCCAAAAAGGCGTGGGGTGGAATGTACTTTACCCAGTACTTCAAGCGCCAACCGGGTTCAGATGCGACCAAATTCGCACTGCCATACACGGGAATGTATGCTATCGAACGCGCCGTCGTGCCGACCATCGCAGAGCAGAGACTTCGACTTCTGTCCGACTCCAAGCTCCCATGCGCCTTTCCGGGCATTCCATGTGCGATGATGCCGGCGACACAGGTTGGTATCTCTGAAAACTTTTCCGTCAAGACCCATGCAGACAGTTGTGTGAATTGTATCACGGAGAGCATCTTCTGGGCAAATCACAACGTTCGCAACGGACGGTTTGCAGTCACGTCCCTTGAGATCGCCTTTGACATAGGAACCCAACCTGTGATGTTGTTTCAAAAGGGCAATGAAATGCACGGCACGGTTCCGGGAGCGCGTGGAAGTTGTGGCCTTGTCCTCATTTCGAAACGAAACACGCTCCAACAATTCGAGCGAGGTGCGTACACAGATCGCACTCGGATATGAGACAACGGTTCCCTCCCCCCCTTTTTTTTTTAATTCAACTTTATATATACACACCAACATGTCACTCCCAATCGTCGGGGCATTCGTTATTGTCATTCTTGCGCTGTCCATATTCCTCTATTGGACGTTCACATGCTGGGTTGCCAAACAAACCAACGTGGACAGTTGCTTTACCATGTTCATCGCAGCACTCCTCGCGGACGGCCTTATCCTAAAGGGCAACACGGGTTTTGCCATGTTGGTGCTTGCACTTCTTCGCATTGACATTGGGTCCCTCATTGGTTCCCCGCGTGTTTCCCATATGGAGTTTAAGGCGGTAAAATCAGGGACTGCGATCACGCAAGCGACGACGAGGGAATGAGCATGTCAATCGCGTTGACGATGGGAGCCACCTCCAAATAGAATACATGCTCCCAGTGAACGTCCATCGCGGTGAGTGAAAACGGCGCGAGGTCCTTGTCGAGGTCGTCCAAACGCTGCCCCTCGTTGTACCGTTCCACAAACAATGGAAGGAGCGACGTGCCCTGCACGGATACGGGCGCGAGTGCCGTGCGCGCACATTGCGCCAGTACGAATCTGTCTGCGGATCGCACCGAAAACGTCCCCATGCCATCCGCCTCTCGCACGGCTACATGGAAGTCATTGACGACAAGATCTGTCTCGTACCCGTTTGTGAAGGAGACACGTTTGATGGATACATCGTAGTCTTTGAGGGCAAGGAGTAAATCGGAGGTGAAGTGCGGCGTGCGGCAGGTATGGGACTCGTTCGTATAGGCAACCATCAGGCGCATCGTGTCGTACATGATTTGACTTTCTTGCTTTTCGTTGGTACCAAAATTAATCGCATTGTAGTAAAAAAAAGAGTACCACCATACTCAATACGAAATGTCCTGCTCTCTGTGGTCTCCCAATCAACAGGGTGCACTTGGCATCACACTCGTCACCTCTACCGTCATGTTCATGAGACGAGTCCTCGTCCTCAATGCCCTCGCGTGGCCACCCCCTCCCGTGCAGTATGTCATATGGGTGATTTCCTTGTGTTCGGGGCTATTATTCTGGGTCACACTCAATTCCCTTCGTTCCTCATTGGGGTTACAGCTTTCCACCGGAATTCTGGCCACCATCCTCGCGTGGATCACCTACGTTTTACTGATAAACGAACGTCTTCAGTATCCCAGTCGTCAGCAGCAGGTATCTCTTCTTTTTCATGTCTTGACCGAGGCGCTTATTCTCATTCAGGTACGTCTGGTGGTGATGTCACTGGATGCGTGTGAGGGGTAACGAGACTACGAATTTGATACGAATGACGGTGCACGGGAGTGCGACCCAATTCCCGAATCGCATCGATGTGATTCCGTGAGAGGTAGCCCTTGTTGTTCCGTATTCCGTATGGCGCGTAGACGTCACCAAAGGGTCCATTGCACCACTCTATCACCTGACGGTCGCGCGACGTCTTCGCCAGCACTGAAGCCGCAGACACGCACGGATATGTGCTATCGGCGCGAGGTTCCAATGTAAATGCTACGTCGCGCCACGGGCGATACAGCGTACCGTCCACGATGATGTGATCGGGAATGCAGTCGTATTTGTGCGCAAAGTTATCCAGGGCGCGCTCGAATACGAGACGGCGTGCCTCTCCAAGTCCCATCTCGTCGATTTCTACGTGCGTGACCTCTCCCATTCCGTACCGCGCGGTGGCAAGTACCTCCGTCCGCATACGTTCGCGCTTCTTTTCTGTCATTTTTTTGGAATCACAGAGACCAGGTATGGGGGTCTGAATGTGTACCGCCGAGGCCCAAAGGTTTCCCCACGCACATCCCACACCCGCCTCGTCCACTCCTACAGTGACGCTCATAGTGGAAATTCGACCCGTGGATGGTGTGTTCAATAGATTGTTCTCTACTCTGATCACAACTTCTCCCATGGGAAACGAACACGGATTGACGATACGCAGTCATTCATTCTACGGTTTTTAATGGCATTGTGTGTAATCCACCTTTGAGGACCATAGAAGACATTTCTTCCCGTAAAGTCTTTACCCTCGTAGAGGCGCACCTTGAACGACCCTGTCCAAAGGGAGGTGATGCGATTGTTCATATGACGTTTGTTTAACTCGTTCTCGTCCCAGTCACCGTGTGTGAATGGGATCCAATGCCCGTGAAAGTCATTTTCCCACACGGTGCATGGTTGTAGCATGCATTGTAATACGGTTTCGGTGAGTTGGATGTTACCGAACCTTACGTCATGGACGTGTGTGGTTCCCGAAATCCAATTCTGGTTGTTTTCGGAATGGGGAAAGTTTGTGCCACTAAATTTACTATTCTTTCCAGAGACAAAAAAGGACTTCGTTTGGAGGGCATCGGTCACTACCTTCATCGTTGTATCCGTATAACTTTTAGATTCCTCCAATGCGGAGGCGATTGCACTGTCGATTTGTGCGTGGAAACTTTCCAGAGAAAAAACGACAATCTCATCATCGTCGTTGGTGGTGAGGTACGATTTATCCGTTGCTGCAGGCGTAAAATTTTCACTCACAACGTGAGTGACGAATGCCAATGCAGAGATCCCCGCCGCTGCCGGAATGGTTAGAGGATGCATTGTACGAGTGGTTTGTAATACATAACTCGAAAAAAAAAACTAATTTTTAGAGTGATGGGATTATGGAGGAGTGTCATTCAAGTGCCATTGCAGGTGACGAGGTCATCGGTCGTAAATGGGGCATGAATCCCTTTTGTCATAAACATCAGCAACACACTGTACCCGGCTGTGCCATGCGCGATCCACACGCACCACAACAACAGTCGTCACATGGATCGGATCCAGACGTCTCGTCCATCTTCACTAGTTCCTCGTGCGTGGGAATGCGTCCAGTTTCGATCATGTGTTCTTTGACGAGCTTTGAGACGTACACAGCGTGCCAGTCGATGCAACATGCCATTTCATCCATTGATTGACCGCACCACTTGCAGTGCGTGTACACGACATCTCGCTTGCGCTTGGGTGGCATCCTGTTTACCCTTTTTTGTTGGTACGCGAACGAAATAAACCATACGGACTTGGGGGAGTATAGTACACCCTAGACGTGAAGATACCATGACGCGAGTAAATGATTCCAGACGGTGGAACCCCCATCTGTGTGTTGTGGGCATGTGTGAAATGGTAGCATCACGTAGCGCGGGAGACTGGGGAGGTTATCCTGAACGACGACGTAATCGCACCCAACCGTCTCGTACACGCCCACGACGAGGGTCGTGTGTCCAATGCTTTCCTCCGCACTGTTTTGCTCATACGCGTACACCTCCCCGTGCTCGTTTCCCGTGACGCCTCCTGGTACGAGCGTGCGCATCTCGGCGTCGTGTCCATCTATCAAAAGAAATGCCATGGATGGACCCGTCGCCATGGACGAGAGGAAAAGCACAACGGGGACGTTTCGTACGGTAACGTATGCCCGAATTGCATCAAACACGAGAATGGAGTCGGATGTGGTTGATGCGAACTGCATCGGGACGGAGGGGCCGTGTACGGAATAGGGAGAAACGTGATACACAAATGCATAGTGTGAACTCAGCGGAGTGCGGTCGTAAAATTCACTCGCACCCTGTCGTGCACTGTCGGTCAACGTTCCAATGGCGCCATTCATCCGTGGGAGGTCGAGTGCGCCTCGATCATTTGTGTTCATCCACCACGTGAACCCATGATGCACTGGTGCGACGGTACCACTCCATGTGCCTCCCGTGTGGTGAACCTCGTACGCAAAGTCCATCCACCCTTGCGCTCCATACGATGGAGGAGTCGATGGATAGGCGACCGACGTCGGAACCTCAAACGTGGTAACGTAATGCTGTTTCCAACGATTATAGACACTACCCAATTGCGACGCGAACGCCGTCGGCGTGCACAGAGCACGTTCCGTGATTGACGGTTCGTCGATGAATGGTTGCATGTGATGCGGGGCGTGATTTATGAGGTACTGTGTTACCATCGCGGGAAAGGATGGTGGTCCCAATGGTGGTCCCGATGGTGGAAGTGCAACGGAATCTATGCACGTGAAATTTGCGCAAACTGTTGAGGTGCACTGGCCACTGGCGACACAGCAGCATCCAATATCAAGTGGTGCAAGCATGGTGTTGAATTCATATTCCACGGAGCAATTGACGCTCCTGCATACGGGAGGAGGTCGTGGAGGGGGAGTCGGTTCAGGAGACGGTGATGGTGGAGAGGTTGGTAGAGTGGGTGAGAACGGTGACAGGTACGCTGGTGAAGGAGTGGGTGGAATGTCGGGTGGGGCAGGAGGTTCTGGATGTGGAGGAGGGGGTACCGACGGAGGAGGAGGAGTCGATGGAGGATACAATGACACGAGATCAATAAGAGACAACGTGAGTGCCAACGCGGTGGATGTGCGATTGGCGATAAGGGCGACAATGCGCGGTATGGATACCGTCACAGGAACGCGAACCTCGACGCGCACATGAATGCTCCCTGGATAGACCTCGACAATGGAGATGTACGATGGATCGATTCCAAGGTACGCTCCAAGTTCGTTTAGAAATTGTTGTTGGTGGATACTATCAAACTCCTCCACGGTCGCATCGAATAAAATATCGGTCTGAAACACGTCCGATACAGGAAGCAATGGCGGTGGTGCAGATGGCGGAAACGACAGGGATGCATCCGATGCTGCCGTTAACCATACGCCTAAGGTTCCGGTCGCGGTTAGTACACTCACGCTCGCGCACAGTAGGGAAACGGCAAATCCCAACGCGATGCGGCAGCGTTCCATGGCGAGTGAAAGAGGTTTACTGTTCTGTATCCGTTTTTATTTTGCGTCTGTACGGCCGGTGTATCCTGTGACTTGCATTGGCGTGCGTGCCATTGCCACCGCGGTGGTAAGTGCAGCCGTCCACGCGAGGGGAATGACATCTTTACTCGATGTCATTATTTCCTGCAATAGGACGACGAGAACGATCCACAATCCAAAAAGACGCATGGTCTCGCACGTTTGGTGAGAGAATCGAGAACGTTCTGCACATGCGTTGAATAGGGGAATGGATGCAAGAACATTGGACAATCCAAAGAGTGAGACCCAAAGGGCTCGCATGATGAGCGTTTTTAAAGAAGGAGAGGAACATTTTTTTGACTAGAACTTATTGGTTTTGAACCATAAAACGTTCGAATGGTAAAACTATGTGAAAAAAAAGAGTTGACCCTCATGGTGTGTCAAAAAGGGACCTGATTAGACAGTCTCCCATGGAAAACGAACTTTGATGGATGACATACGGTCATTCATTTTATCAGACTTTATCTGAGTGTGTGCAACCCACGTCTGAGGATCATAGGAAATGCTATCGCCTGAAAAATCCCCACCAACGAAAATACGCACTTTGAACGACCCCGTCCACAGAGAGGTCACGCGATTGTTCATATGACGTTCGTTTAATTTTTTATCGTTCCAGTCTCCGTGCTGAAATGGTGTCCAATGTCCATGAAAGTCGTTTTGCCAAACAATACACGGTTGTAACATACCATGTAATAGATTTTCGTTGAGTTGGAAGGAACCGAATCGTAGATCGTGAACGTGTGTGGTTCCCGAAATGTAATTGAACTTGTCCACAGGATGGGGAAAGAATGTACCCGAAAACATACCGTTCACTCCACCTGCAAACTCGTGTTTCGTGTTGACGGCGTCCTGTACCTTCTTCGTTTCTGCATCCGTGTAATCCTTAGATTGCTTCAATGCAGCGGCGACCGCGCTGTTTATCTGTGTATGAAAACTTTCCATGGAAAATGTCACAATTTCGCCATCAGAGTTGGTGGTAAGGTAGGACTTGTCGTTTCCAGTGGGTGTAAAGTTTTCATTCACGATGTGAGTTACGAATGCCATGGTCGTGACTCCCGCAGCTATTGGAATGGCTAGGGGATGCATTTTACGATTGGTTTATAATGAACGTCAGCAAAAAAAACTAGACCACCCTATTCCTATTCGACTTATGGCAACGGGCATGAAACTCTTGGCACGGATGCACTACCATGACCTCACGTCTGGTGAATCCTCAACGACAGACCATGGGAGGTCTACGCCACTGTGTGCTAAAACATTTGCTGTCTGTTGTTCGTAGCGTCCTCTATTGTGTGATGCGTTGAGATTCATATTAGCAATGTTTTGGCAAATAGGTCAATTGTTACTGACGCTCCACGGTGAAGTGCGTACCAACAAAGAGGGTGATGCCACGCATTCCCGTCCTTGTCCGTCGTGGGCGTTTCGATTGTGCGGAGAGGATGGGAAGCGACGTGTGGATCTGCGAATGCTGTGGTGAGAATTCGGAGGAGGAACTATGTGTCTATGAGGTGGAACGCGTCACGCGACAGTTTCCGTATATCCGCGTCGTCTGTCTTTGCATCGAATGTGCAGATCGTGTTCCTCACGGAATAGTTGTGAGTTCGTGAACATTGTGGGGATGTGTCGCGATTAATAAAACTCTAATTGCGTGTGCGCATGGACCTGTGTAAAATTTCATGGTTCGGATCCTACGAGATCGTGAAGTTGGTTGTACACTGACCGTTCGATGTAACGTTCGCGCCTGCGCATGCGCGTTATGACACGTCTATACTCTACGAGTTCAGGGTCCGTGCGCCACACGTCGCGGCACCGTTGATTGTACATACGCTGTGTATTTTGGCGCAACACATCCATATCGCGCCGAAGCAGTTGAAGTCGATCGAATAGGCTTGTCAGGCGAGGGTTGTTGTTGAGTGCACGGCGTCGCCGATTGCGGTACCGCCGCCACGTCCGCCGTCGCTCATCGGTGGCGTTCTCCACATCGCGCATGATGTCCTCCAAACTGATCAGAACGGGAGTCGTCGTAGTGATTACTTGCGCGGGTGTCTCGTGCGACTGCACACCATCGGGAAGCTGGCGACAGATGGGGCAGTGTGTATTGTACCGACAAAAGTTCATGACACATTTTACATGGAATCTATGTCGACATCCCGGTAAATGTATGCTGTCACCCAATCTCATAGCATCCGTGCAAATGGGGCACTCGTCTACGTCACCGTCCTGCATACGGTGTTTCTTGCATTACCAGGATTGGGTTTTCTGAAACGGACATTTGGACCATGCCATGTTGGTACCAACTAAAAGATATCGTGGAGATGGAACTTGTCGATAAAATGCGCATGTCGCGTGATAATATATCCGACGCCCGTGAGGCGATCCAAACCGTCATTCGCGAAGAGTCCTGGAATAATGTGACATTCCGAACCGAAAATGGAATCACAGAATTGTACATCCTCCTCGAAAAATGCACCGGTTACGACATCAACACTACCCACCTTGACATACGTGGTACCTGCGAGAAACTCGTACGGGTGTACCGCAACTATGTTGTATACAATGATGCTTTGATGGAGTGCCTTTGTGGAATGATTGCGCAGTTGGTATGCATGCGCGAACATTCGTTCGATGCAGACGCCACGACTGTGGATGTACTTTGTGGTACGATTCGGGACATGATGGTACCATTTTGTCTCTACATTTACGAAAATTTGGGCGCATACAGCATCGGCGAGGTTCGAAGGCTGTTTTCTGAAGTTGTATTCTCGACGGAGCCGATTGTGATGCACCAATGGCCCGAATGGAAATCTGAAAGGGAACTAATCTGTGAGGAATGCGAGGAGACATGCCCAATCACAATGGAACCCGTCGTAGATGGCATCATTGCCTCTGATGGATACCTCTACGAACGGTCCGCGCTGCTGAAGTACATGATCGACAAACGCGTGTCTCCAATGACTCGCGAATACCTGGACGTCCAATTTTTACCGTTTACGAACGCGCGCTGATGACCGCAAATGTACCCACCTCCTTGGCAATCCGCTGCGTCGCCGACTTGGATGCACCAGTTCCACTAGGTTTTTTATATTCTGGCGCCAATGTGTTCTGGGTGACGGTGAGAGGAGGGCTACGGCATGCGACGCATACAAAGAATGCAAACGATATGAATACCATCGATATACACGACGATACAATGATGATTCGTTGCACCGTCCAGAATGTTTCGTCGAGTGCACCAGGAGCGAATGGTCTCGGTGGCGGCGGTGACGGTGTCGGTGGAGGTG
>TARA_B110001450_G_scaffold130019_1_pt1 | contig 10822 bp, 7 predicted proteins | sample TARA_B110001450 | Tara Oceans TARA_B110001450 (sample SAMEA4396538) | marine metagenome | biome: Polar Biome; feature: [SRF] surface water layer (ENVO:00010504); material: water (ENVO:00002006), including particulate matter (ENVO:01000060) such as... | depth 5 m | reverse complement strand
TTTTTAAGAATGAAATTAGTCATTTTCTTGTACAGGTGTAAACGAGTGTTTCCACCATAAATACCATGATTTTTGTCAGGGTAAACCATCCATTCAAATTGTTTGTCAGCTTGAATAAGTGCTTCTACCATTTGCATTGTATTTTGAACATGAACATTATCATCAGCGCTTCCGTGAATTAGCAAAAACTCTCCTTTTAATTTATTAACATGAGATATTGGAGAATTTTGATCGTATCCGCTAGCGTTTTCTTGAGGAGTTTGCATATAACGTTCAGTATAAACAGTATCATAAAAACGCCATGATGTTACTGGAGCAACAGCAATAGCCATTTTAAAAGTGTCTGCCCCTTGAAATAAACAGTTTGACGACATAAAACCTCCATAACTCCATCCGAAAATACCAACTCTATTAGCATCAATATAAGAGCGAGCACCTAATTTTTTAGCTGCTGAAATTTGATCTTCAACTTCATATTTACCTAGTTCTTTTTGAGTGATTTTTTTAAAGTCACGTCCTTTAAAACCAGTTCCTCTTCCATCTATACATACCGTAATGTACCCTTGTTGGGCAATCATTTGAAACCAATAATCATTTGCAGTATTCCAGGAGTTAGTAACTTGTTGGCTTCCTGGACCCGAATATTGATACATGAATAATGGGTATTTTTTAGTAGCATCAAAATTACGAGGCTTAATCATCCACATGTTTAAATCATTTCCGTTTATTTTAATAGTAGAAAATTCCTTAGGTGCAAAAGCATAATTTGTAACTTTATTTTGTAAGGAGGAATTGTCTTTAATATTTTTTAAAACCTTTCCGTTTTTTGCATTGTTTAAAGTGAATTCATTTGGAGTTGAACTATTAGAGAAAGTATTTATATAATAGGCAAAACTTTTGCTGAAAGTAGCATTGTTTGTTCCCGTTTTAGAGGATAGTCGCTTTTTATTTTTTCCGTTAATATTAATGGCGTAAACATCTCTATTAATTGATCCATTCTCTACAGATTGGTAATAGATAATTCCTTTTTCTTCATTGAATCCGTAATAATTTGTAACCTCCCAGTTTCCTTTGGTAACTTGTGTGATTAATTCCCCTGTTTTACTGTAATGGTAGATGTGGTTATAACCATCTTGTTCACTGGTCCAAATAAAACTATGATCATTTAAAAAAGTAAGATTATCGGTAATATCTACATAAGCGTTATCCGTGTTTTTTAAAACAGATTTTATGCTAAAGTCATTTGCATTTACAGAAACTAAATTTAAATTATTTTGATGTCTATTTAATAATTGAACACTTAATAGTTTAGGGTCTTTAGTCCATTTAATTCTTGGGATATAGTAATATTCTGGAAGTTGAATTTGTGAATTTTTACTAGATTTTATATCATAAATATGTAAAGAGACGTCTGCATTATTTTCTCCAGCCTTAGGGTATTTAAATACGGTTTGTGTTTGGTAAAGTTTTGAGCCATATACGTCCATAGAGAATTCTGGCACATTTCTTTCGTCAAATCTAATGTAGGCTATTTTTGTTCCGGAGCTATTCCATTCAAAGGCTCTTACAAAAGCAAATTCTTCTTCGTATACCCAATCAGTAACTCCATTAATAATTTCATTCTTTTTTCCATCTTTAGTAACTTGAGTTTCTTTACCACTGATCAAATCGATGTAATAAATATTGTTTTCATATACATAGGCAACTTTTGTTCCGTCTGATGAAAAAGTAGGCTCTTGTATTTTTTTTTCAGAAAGTAATTTGTTGTTTTTTGTTTTAACATCATAAATAAAATATTTACCTAATGCTGAATGACGGAAAATAGGAGTTACCTCAGTAGCTAATAAAATTTTAGTTTCGTCATTACTAAAAGTATAGTCAGTAAAATAAGCAATATCATTAAGGTCTTTTGAGTTTACTAGAGTGTTTGTTTTCTCTAGTGTTTTGTAACTGTATTTGTTAACAGAAGTGCTGTTGGATTTTTGATCAAAATCTAATACAGAGTAATGTTCTCCGTCTTTCATAGAATGCAGAGCATCCATATACTCTGTTCTGAAATTCCCACCCCATATTTCTTCTAAAGTAACTTGTTTATTTTGAGCTTTTATTGATGAGATAGACAATAAAAATAAAGTAATACTAAAAATAAATTTTTTCATAATAATTTGAAGCTACGTATGTGTTAATTTTAAAAGGGACTAATATAGCAAAATCTAATGAATCTAAAAGTTTAGTTGTCTGTTAAATACTATCATATTGTGCTATATTTGTTCACATATATTATACTATAAATAATGATAAAGCCAGTTAAAGGATTTTCAAAGCTATCGAAGCAAGAAAAAGTGTCTTGGATTGTTAGTTCTTTTTTTAAGGATAATGCTTCTGCAGAAGCGTTAATTAAGCGTTATTGGAACGATGACGAGGTGCTTCAGCAACTTCATGATGAGTTTATAGAAAATACCATTACAAATTACTATTTGCCTTTTGGTGTAGCCCCCAATTTTTTAATAAACGAAAAGCTTTATACCATACCCATGGCCATTGAAGAAAGTTCAGTAGTCGCTGCCGCCAGTAAAGCTGCAAAGTTTTGGTTTGATAGGGGAGGATTCAAAGCTGAGGTTGTTTCTACGACGAAAGTTGGTCAAGTGCATTTTATGTTTTCCGGAGATAAAGTTAAATTAAATACGTTTTTCAATTTTGTTAAACCTATTTTAATTGAAGACTCCAAGCATATTACTAAAAATATGACGAAACGAGGAGGGGGGATAAAATCTATTGACTTAGTTGACAAAACAAATGATTTAGAAAATTATTATCAATTACATTGTTGTTTTGAAACTCTTGACGCAATGGGAGCTAATTTTATTAATTCTTCTTTAGAGCAATTTGCAAAAACATTTAAAACCTCTGCTAAAAGTTACAGTTTATTTTCAACTGAAGAGAGTGATATTGAAATTGTAATGAGTATTTTATCTAATTATGTTCCAGATTGTATAGTGCGAGCAGAAGTTTCCTGCCCGGTTTCTGAATTAAATGAAGACGAGGGAGTAGCACCAAATGAATTTGCTGATAAATTTGTTCGTGCAGTGCAAATTGCAAAAGTAGAGCCATATCGGGCTGTAACTCACAACAAAGGTATTATGAATGGAGTTGATGCCGTTGTATTAGCTACAGGAAATGACTTCAGAGCAGTGGAAGCTGGAGTTCATGCATATGCTTCAAGAAATGGGAGCTATTCGAGTTTGACAAATGCTTCTGTAGAAAAAGGAATTTTTAAATTCTGGATTGAATTGCCTTTAGCTCTAGGGACCGTTGGTGGTTTGACAAATCTACATCCCTTGGTAAAACTAGCTTTAGAGATGTTAGGGAGGCCATCTGCAAAAGAACTGATGAAAATTATTGCAGTTGCAGGATTAGCTCAAAATTTTGGAGCGCTACGATCTTTAACAACTACAGGTATTCAGAAAGGGCATATGAAAATGCATTTAATGAATATTCTAAATCAAATGGGAGCTACTGCAGACGAAAAAATACAGATAGCATCTTTTTTTAATGGTAAAACGGTTGTGCATAGTGATGTAGTTGAAAAATTTAATCAATTAAGAGCTTTATAATTGAGTACGAAAATTTTTTATAGTCATGGGAAATTATTAATTTCTGGAGAATATGTTGTTCTTGATGGAGCAGAGGCATTTGCTATTCCTACAAATAAAGGACAGTATTTAACCGTAAAGCCAATTCCTGAACAAAAGTTAGTTTGGAAAAGTTTTGATGAAAAGAATAATATTTGGTTTGAAGATGTATTTGTTTTGAAGGACCTAAATCATCAAAATGTTGATAACGATATTTCAAAAAAGTTGATAGAAATACTACTTGCTGCGCAACAATTAAATCCGTTATTTTTGTCAGAAAAAAATGGTTTTTATGTGACAACAAAGTTAACTTTTAATAGAGAGTATGGCTTAGGAACATCATCTACATTAATTGCGAATATCTCAAAATGGGCAAAAGTAGATGCTTATCAATTACTTTGGAATTCTTTTAAAGGGAGTGGTTATGATTTAGCTTGTGCATTAAATTCGACATCATTAGTGTATCGAATACAAAATGAACTTCCGTTAATTAATGAAGTTAACTTCAATCCTAACTTTAAAAACAACTTGTATTTTGTGTATTTAAACAATAAACAGGACAGTAAAGAAGGGATTTCTCTTTATAAATCATTGCCAGGTTATTCGAGAAAACCTGCAATTGCTAAAATAAATAAAATCACAAAATCTATTACTACATGTAAAAATTTATCAGAATTTAATACGCTATTAAATTCTCATGAAAATACAATTTCAAAATTAATTAGAATTGCTCCTATTCAAGAAAGGTTGTTTAGTAGTTATAAAAAAGGTATCATTAAAAGCTTAGGTGCTTGGGGAGGAGATTTTGTTATGGTAACAACAGAAGAGATTTCAAATCTTGATTATTTTAGAGAAAGAGGGTACAATACTATTTATAGTTTTAAAGAAATGTTGCTTTAATTTCACTATGGAACTCAAATAAAAAAGCAAGTAATTTATTACTTGCTTTTTTATTTGAGAAAAATTATTTTTTCTTCATTTTTTCTTCTCTTTCTTTGTAATGTGTTTCAAATCGTTTTCGATATTTTTTATTAAAGAAAAATTTGAATATAGCAAGTGCTGCTGCTAACAAAAACAAATAAGATTTCCCTCCAGGGACACCCCAATTTGTAATTGCTAAGTATATAAAAAACACGGCAAAGCCTATATAAGCCGCTTGAAAAATAGATCCTAGTTTATTCATAATTTAATCATTAATATATTGTTGTCCGTCATTATCTTTTGAACTAAAAATAGACATGTCACTATTGGCGTCAAAACCTCCTTTACCAACATTATATTCGCCATCTTTTCCTTCAAAACGATATTCTTTATTGGTGAAAATCCATTCGGTTTTTTGATCATAATATAATTGCTCGGCAAGTAGCCTTTTTCCATCTGGAGTTGTAATTGTTACATTTCCCCTTAAGTCAATTAAGTCTGTTTTGTCATAAGAAATCGCGTAATTTGATGTAATGATTGTTTCTTTTTTTTCATCATTAATTTCATATAAATGCAACTCTATTCCTTCTGGAAAAACGGTGTGCGCAAATTCTTTATTAGAAAAATCTAGCATTTTCTTACTAATTAAGTTAAGTTTAAGTCTGCCAGAGTCGGTATGTTTTAAATTAATATCTTCTGCTATTCCAGCAGGGGCTATAGATACTTTTTGCATACGCTTGATATCATCATAATTATCTTGACAAGAAAAAAAGACTGCAGCAAAAAGTATTGCAGCAGTCTTTAAATATATGTTATGTGATATTTGTATCATTATATGTTTGGTACAGTAACAGTTTTGTTAATCCAACATCCTATAGCAATTTTCTTTCCAGCCATACCTTCTGAGAAAATCATTTCCTTATTAGGTGCTTTTGCTCTATAACTTGCAGCAGTTTTTGCAGCAGATTTTTTCAATGATCCGTTTACTTTTCCAGCTTTGTCAGCCATGTTAGCTGCTAGCCAATAGACAGCTCTCTTGTTAAATTGAGATGTACCACAGCTATTAGCAGAACTTGCATATAATCCTGAAATTAATAAGTAAGCCTTACCGAATGATGGTTGTGCGGCTAATGTTTTTCTTGCGTAATTATATGATTTTGATTTAGCCCCTCTCTTTTTACTCATTACAGCAAGTCTATAATATAGCTTTGCTTTTTCAAATCCTTCAGTGTGTAAGCTTGCAGATTCATTGTAATACTTTTCAGCATCAGCATAAGCATTCTTTTTTTCATTCAATCTACCTAAGTAATACGCTGAATTTGCTGATGGATTAATTTCATGAAATGTCTCAACTAATTTAACAAATAGAGGGTCGTCGTCACAATCTTTACCAGCTAGCCTACTAGCTGCTTTTTTTAACCATGCTACATTGTTTTTGTTTGCTTCAAAATTCTTTTCAAACAACGGTACTAATTTATCGCAGTTCGCTCTATCTCCTAAATCTTTATCAATACCTCCAGAAATTTGGTGATAAGCGGTTGAATAAGAAGTGTAGCTTTTTAGTCTCTTTTTTTCTTTTGAGGTAATAGTCCCGTTTTCCTCTTTTATTAATAAAGCATCTTTTTTACCAGAATAATTCTTTTGCTCAGATTCAACCTTATCAGTTACTGTAGTGTATAAATCAACTAGTTCTTGGAAATCTTTTGTTTTGTTGTCGTATAAGCCAACCATTAACTTGAAATAAGTATATAATGATTTTGGATTAGTAAATGTATTAGCGTCTTTTTTAAATGCATCGTCAAATGCATTAAATTGAGTGGCTGTAGTCCCTATTTTTTTATCATACATTAATTGTGCTATTTTAGCCTCAGTTTTTCCTACAGGAAATTTATTTGGCATATTAACTAGACTCTCTTTGTATAATGAAATTAAATCATTTGTATAAGTTGTTTTTTCTTCAGTAGAAGCTTTACTTATCTTGTGCTTTAATATTTTTTCTCCATAAACATAAATAGCATTATTTAGTTTAGGACATTTTTTTCTAACTAGCATCCAAGGTTCATAAGCGGCATCATAATTTTTTATTTTAGCCGATTCGGTAAAAATAGAAAGCTTTTCCATGCATTCTTCGTTCTGTGCATTTGCAAAAAAAAGCGATATGAAAGCAATGATTAAGGTTAATTGAGATTTCATGTTTTATGTTTTAAGTTTAAGTTATTAGTCAATTTTTCTTTTTTGAAACCATTTGTCATTAAATGATAAACTCAGATTAATGTTAAAAAAGTTTTCTTTTACTAAATTATTTTTAATAGTTCCTTTTGAGCCGTATTCAAAACCTATGTTAACATTTGAAAATTTACGTCCTACTGGTAATCCTACTCCAAAAGATATGCCAAACTCGTTGATGTCTTCATTTTGTATTGTAATGCCTGTGTTTTCATACCTAAAACCAGTTCTATACACTACTTTGGAGAAATAGTTAGATAATGAGTTGTACTTAGGAATATAAAATCCTCCTAAAGCAATCTTATTTGCATTACTGTAAGTTACATTAGTATTGTTAAAAGTTAAGTTTTCTAGATTGCTCGTTCCAAGGTAAGTGTAGTCAATACCTGCAAACCATTTTTTTATTTTACCAATACCTGTACCAATGGTTAATTTAGTTGGCAATTTAAATTTAGTGCTTTCTAAGTTTAGTTGTTTAAGATCAACTTCTTTAATGTCACGTGGAATATCAACACCATTTGTATTAAAGATTATTGTAGCTATTTCTCTAGTGTTGTTTGATGTAAGGCTAATCTCAGGACTAAATGTTGCTCCTGCTGTTAATTGTAGATTATTGTTAATCATTTTAGTGTAAGTAGTTCCAAAATTTACAGCAAGCCCTGATAGATTAGATTCATTTCTTTCGCGTATATCGTATTGTAAATCTGTTATTATAATTGCTTCGTTAGATATTTTACCAAAATTATAATTTAAGTCGATACCTAGGGATAAATTTTTATTAATACTATATCCAGCTGCTAAGAATGCTTTGTTAACACCACCTGATCCCTCAAAACGTCCCTCTCCTGCTGTAGCGGTTTTATAATTTGAAAAACCTGTCTTGTAACCAACAGAGGTATAAGGTAACAATCCAAAACTCATGGCTAATTTCCCCATTGGTAACCCAATGGCTAAATATTCAAAAGTGCTATTAGAGGTGCTTGCAGAGTTATTCGACGATTTTAAATTAGCAGATTTATGATTTGCTCCAATAGTAAAAGTAGTTAGTTTTAATTTACCTAGTGAGGCAGGGTTTAAAAGGTTAATATGTATGCTATCAGAATAAATACTTAGTCCACCCATACTTTGGTTTTCTACAGTTCCTTTATAACTTAGCTCTCCAATTCCATAAAAGGAATACGGCGATGCTGTTCCTTGTTGTGCAACAGCATTTATTGATATAATAGCAACTAATAATAATATAGTTTGTTTAAGCATTTAGATGGTATTTATTTGTAATAAATGGTTCAAACCTTCTAATAAGAAATTTGAATTCGCAAATATGCTACTTTTTAATCTTTTTGACAAGAAATTTGTGTCTCCTCCTGTTAAAATAACTGTTAAATCTTTATAAGTGTTCTGGTATTGTAATATGTTTCCATCTATCTCATTTACAAGCCCATTTATAACGCCTGAATGAATACTACTTTCGGTAGAATTACCAATTAAATAATTATGATCTTCATATTTTAATAGTGGTAATTTAGCAGTTAATTGATGTAAGGCCTTGTAGCGAATAGATAAGCCTGGTGAAATTGCTCCTCCAAGATATTCATTATTGGTATTTAAAAAATCATAGGTTACACATGTTCCTGCATCTATAACGAGTGTGTTTTTTCTTTGATATTGATTTGCTGCAGCTGAAATAAGAGCGATTCTGTCAAGTCCTAATGTTTTTGGTGTTTGGTATAAATTTTTGAAAGGATGTTTGATTTCATTACTTACAACGATTAAATTTATCAAAGTTCTTAATTGTTTTTCTTCTTTTTTTGTAAAGTGATCAACGGAAGAAATAATACCTTTTTTGATTTTAGGATATTCATTTAATATTTTTTCAATCGAATCAAAAAAATCTTTTTTTAAAATGATTAGTTTAAGGATTAGGTTATCTTCCTTATAAACAGCAAGTTTCACTCTCGTATTTCCAATGTCAATTATTAAATTCATATAGTTTCTTTATCATAACAAATATAAGAAAGAAAAAAACGAAAAAAATATTTTGTGTATCTAAAAAACCTTTCTATATTTGCACCCGCGTTAGCAATGGTGCCTTAGCTCAGTTGGTAGAGCAATGGACTGAAAATCCATGTGTCCCTGGTTCGATTCCTGGAGGCACCACCAGAAAAACCCTAAACAATTTTGTTTAGGGTTTTTTGTTTATTAATGCTTGAAAACCAAAATAAATTATATATTTGCACCTGCGTTAGCAACGGTGCCTTAGCTCAGTTGGTAGAGCAATGGACTGAAAATCCATGTGTCCCTGGTTCGATTCCTGGAGGCACCACAAAAAAGCCTTAAACATTTGTTTAAGGCTTTTTAATTTTTAAGATGTTTCAAAAAAAGGTTTTTTCATTTAAATGAAAAAACCTTTTTTTGTATTTATTAATAAACTTATTTTATTTCAATATCATAAGGTAATAACATTTGTGTTCCTTGCATTTGAGTGATGTTTTTCATTTTCTTTAAAATACGGTAATTTTGTATACCCAATTCTTCAGTTAATAATTCTTCTTTAGTTTTAATCAAACCAAAGCTTTCAAACATTTTCTCAAAGTCTTTTTCATATATTGGTAATTCTTGTATCTTATATGTGTCAAGTTTTGCTGCTTCTGCTGCTCGTTGAAGCGCTAAGTCTAACCCCCCTAGTTCATCTACTAATCCTATATTTAAAGCGTCTGTTCCGGTCCAAACTCTTCCTTGTGCAATTTCATGTACAGCTTCTTGTTTCATTCCTCTACCAGTAGCTACGCGATTTGTAAATAATTCATAAATATCAACAACACCTTCTTTTATGATTTCTCTTTGCTCATCTTGCATAGGCTCGAAAAAGCTATAATCTACTGAGTTTTTGTTAGTGGTAACTTGTTCAGCATTGATACCAATATCATTCATAAACTCATATGCATTTGGGAGTGTTCCAAAAACACCAATACTTCCTGTAATTGTATTTGGTTCTGCTATAATTTTATCAGCATTACATGCTATATAGTATCCTCCAGATGCTGCTAAATTTCCCATTGAAACAATAACGGGCTTAATCGCTTTTGTTAGTTCAATTTCTCTCCAGATTAATTCACTTGCTAAGGCACTTCCTCCTGGAGAATTAACTCTAAGCACTATTGCTTTTACATCGTCGTCTTCTCTAGCTTTTTTTAGGGATTTATTAATGATTCCTTGGCCAATTGTAGATTCGTCTCCTTCACCGTACATAATTTGTCCTTGTGCATAAATAATAGCTATCTCATCTTTTATTTTATATGTATTGGTTTTTATTTTTTTACTTGTGTGTTCAGCGTAGTCATAAATATCCACAGTTTCGTATTCGTCGTCTTTATTTATATTTAGTTTCTTTTTAATTATATCATTGTATTCATCAATATATATTAGTTTATCAATTAATTTAGTTTCAACTGCTTTTTTAGCATTCCGCGCTAAAAGTCCGTCTGCAATTAAATCTAACTTTTCTATAGAGATATTTCTACTTAATCCAATTTCTGTTTTCATTTCAGACCAAATAGAGTTTAAGAAAGTAGATATTTGTTCTCTATTGGCATCACTCATTTCTTGAGCTAAATAAGGTTCAACGGCACTTTTATATTTTCCATGTCTGATGACCTCCATTTTTACGCCATACTTTTCTTGAAAATCTTTATAATACAATACTTCTGTTGCTAAACCTTTAAAGTCAAGTGCTCCAACAGGGTTTAAGTATATAGCATCTGATACAGAATTTAAATAATAGTCTTTCTGTCCAAGTACATCACTATATGCTAAAATAAATTTACCAGATTTTTTAAACTCAATCAAGGCGTCTCTAATTGCTTTCGTTTGAGCCATTCCGGCATTTATATTGTTGTTTACAATACTAATTCCTTTTATCTTACTGTCGGTAGTAGCGTATTCTATAGCCTCTAAAATATTTGATAATCCATTATATTTCTTATTTCCTTTAAATAATTCATTTAATTCGCCATAATCAAATTTACCAGCATAGTCTGGCATTT
>TARA_B110001450_G_scaffold79269_1_pt1 | contig 10824 bp, 9 predicted proteins | sample TARA_B110001450 | Tara Oceans TARA_B110001450 (sample SAMEA4396538) | marine metagenome | biome: Polar Biome; feature: [SRF] surface water layer (ENVO:00010504); material: water (ENVO:00002006), including particulate matter (ENVO:01000060) such as... | depth 5 m | reverse complement strand
CTTGGTGTATTCACAGCCGATAGTCTGGCGCCGGCGAGTATGGGTCGGTCACCGGCACATTACCGGACATTGGACTTCAACACACTGGAGGCTGTGTTCCGGTAACGTGCCGGTAGCCGGCGCATTACCGGAACTGTATGGGTTTACCTGCCCCCGGTGGAGTGCCGGGAACCGGCACTCTGGCGGAACTTGTGTACGATATGACGCGGTTCGTCAACCAGATCGCTCGAGATTTCACACTAGTACCGTTCACACGTGGTTGACATGGCGCCGCAAAACCTTTTGCCATTGTTTCACACCCAGCGTGCACGCAGACTCATGCAATACGCTAAGTCTCTATGACGTCCATCACGAGCTACTTCAAACCCGCCATGGCGCAGGCATCGGCAGTACCCACCGTTGCGCCGGCGCCGTCTTTGCCCGTCGCTCCGGCTCCCGCAAAGGTTGCTCCGGCTCCCGCAAAGGTTGCTCCGGCTCCCGCAAAGGTCGCTACAAAGGCGTCCGCAGAGAGCGTGGACGAGCAGGAGTTCGTCGACTTCTTTGCTGACATCGCCAAGAACCCCCTGTTCAAGGGGAAGCCGACGACCAATCGCAAGGTTGCAGTGTTTGGGCAGAAGTACTATTGGGGAGACGACGTCAGCCACCCCCTGTCCGCCGTGCCCAAGTCGTTCAGGAAGTGGTGCGTCGCCCACGGCTACTCGTCCAAGTGCAACAGCATACTAGTAAACGTGTACACCGAACCGACCAACAACATAGGATGGCACATGGACAGCACCGTGAAGCTCAAGGTACCACAGGTCACCAGCATCAGCTTTGCGATGAAGGCCCAGGACCGTGACAAGAAGCTTGCGGAAATGGAGTTCAGGTGGCCAAGCAAGGGGGACGCAAAGAAAAAGACGATCAAAAAGGAGACCCTGAAGCACGGTACCGTAATCAAGTTCGACGCGGTGAAGCACAAGAAGAAGTCGTGCGAGCACAGGGTCGCCAAGACCACCTTGCCTCGTGTGAACGTTACTATGAGGCTGCTGGACGCGTGAGTGTGTGGGTTCCGGCGCCACGTTTGCAAGTGGGGTGTTTGACCATAATGGTTAGAACAGTCTAAGTTGAATGTAACAAACAAAACAGGAAGTCTGTACCGCGGCTGCCGTTACTGAACGAGTATCCGAAATGGCCACCGTCCGACCTACTCCCGCGGCCCACAATCTGGTCACTCTTGGCGCCGGACTCTTGCGGGACGAGCCGGGGACGATTTGGTCGCAGAGGCGTCAGCTCTCGCAAGACTCCCTCGACCAGATCAACTCCACCGCGTTCATGTGCATCGAGGACGGTCAGCTCAAACTCGACGTCGACGCGATCGAGCGCTTCAAGAAGAACACCCCGGCGCGAGACTTTATCGACAAGTTCCAGTCCTCGCTGGAAAAGAAGAACGTTCCGATTACTAGGTACTCCGAACACAAGTCGAAGGATCCCGAACCAGTGACCAAGGTCGGTTCGCTTGTTGTGAAGCGCTCCGACTTTGACGGCAAGGCGAGCACCCGTGTCTGCAAGCTGGGCAAGCGTCTCCGCACGGATGACACGTGCGAGGAGGAGAAGGCGCCCAAGACCCCGGACAACAAGCTGTACGAGCCCACAAGTGGTCCTCCGTCTCCCGGGGGGACATACATCAAGCGCATAGACGTTCTTCAAGTCCCACACGGCGTGTGTGGGGGTGATCGACTGGCCATCTTTGACCAGGTCAAGGCGCCCAGCATCTTCATAGACGTACCGGCGGACGCATACGACGGCATGCGCCTCGAGTACGAAAGACCGCCGACGCCTGTGAAGCTGCTTCTGGTAGACGGCAAGGGCTACAAGGTCGGGGGCAATCCGATGCGCCAACACGCGACTCGCCTTAACATTCATCGCAACACATGCACCAACAGCCGTTGTCCGGTTCTGGGGTGCAAGGGCGACCCCGCGTTCGCACTGTTCCAGAAGGTCGACAACGATGCCGTGAACAACTACCGCCAGCACTGGGCGACTACCTGTCGCACCGCCATGCGCTCACACGGGCTTCAGCTGCGGATGTTGGCGTCGAGGGTGTAGGTGGTGTGGAACGGGCGTTGTGTCTATAAACAAGTTGACATAAACCGATTACTTCAATACCATGGCATGGGAGATGAGCGGGTTTCCTCGAGGGTACCCGCCTCTTCACTTGCTGAACAGCGATTTGCATGGGCAGAGAAACGCGGTGTTCAGTCTGCAGGTGAACAACGAAGGCGTACACCTGCCACGCGTAGACGTGAGATGGGAGGTGCTGCCCAGGGGAACCGAGGGCATTGCGGAGCGAGAGCTGTCGATCCTCGCGGTCAACGCCATGACCAACTCGACGTTCGCGGAGTCGCTACATTTTAAAATGGGAAGGGGGAGCGTAAGCGCGCTTGTTCCGTCAATGTCCAGCATATCTGGTCTCAAATTCACAGACTTCACGTTTGAGAGTCCCGCAGTACACTCGTCGATGCACGGACGCTGGATTGCGTCGTCCAGGGAGACTCTACAGTGTGGCGAGATGCGGTGCGTGATAGGGTATGTCGTAACTTACTCGCACGACCTTAGCAAGGTCAAAGTTGAGTGAATGGTTGGCGCCGGGTATCGGATCGCCCGTATGTTTAGCCATAGACTTTTCTCCATTAGCGTCCTATACAATAATAAACACGACGCGAAACTATGCAGCTTCGCAGTGTTTTTGCAAACATCCAAGGCTCGCCGTCGCTTCTCGCCAAAGATGTGGTGGACAGCATGTCCGACGGGCTGGACTCGTTTGCTCTCAATGGGCGATCCAGCCCGCAACCCGCCAAACACAGCGGCGTCATGCACGACCCCGGAAGCCCCTGTGCGCGTCCTGTGCAGCAGCGGGAAGGAGTGCTCGCCGACCCGGGCAGTCCAAGTGTGCGAGATGGCACGTCTGCACTGACTTTCAGTCTGCTTGCCCAACGAGACACGTCTACCGACCAACAGGGTTCGCAGATGAGCATCCCGATGAAGAAGGCGACGTGCCAGCGCGCCTCCAGGGCCGCGAGAGCCAACGACCCGAGCAGCGAGGCCACTATGCGCGCCTACAACATCATGTACCAGACATTTCAGGCGATCAAGAGGGACAAGGTCGAGCGAGCCCCAAGGGAGGTTCAGGCCTTCAAGAGCTTCAAGCCCGCCTCGGGCTCGGGGGGCAAGGGGGCGGCGGTACGAACCAGCCAGCAGCACCAGAGCAAAATGAACCACCTTGCGTGCATCAAAGCCAAGGACGTGGACACCAACAACACCGAACCGGCCTTCCTGCTCGGAGGATTCACCGCTCCCATGCTGTGGGACCGTCTCGCCGAGAACTCCCTCAAGAGCAACGCTGTCAACTCCTCCGTAATGAACCGCAAGAAGACCCAGGGCGCCGCAAATCAAACAACGCGCATCTCTTGCAAGAGCATCGGTCAGGCAGCATCGGCTCAAGTCTGTGCCGTTGCGCTGGCCATGGCGGAGGGGCGGCACCTCATGCGCAAGGAGGGCATGCTCGTCGTCAACCCCGTTGCAACCAACTCCGTCAACCTGTGCGCGCTTGCAATTTCTGACACCTCCGGCGTCGACGAGTCCTCGTACTTCTGCATCACGTCCACGGCTCGTCTGGTCTACAACAGCTGTGCGATCAAAGTCTCGTCGGTGTCGGTGCTTTCGGCGTGCATGGACATTGCCAGGCGAGAGCTGGACGAGTTCTACGTCAGCAACGCAATTGGAACTCGCAGCAACGTGCTCCTCGACATGTGCAAATCCATACTCGGCGAAAAGGATTTGGACGCTGTGTGGTGCTCTTGGATTTTGGTGAACTATCTGTGCAGCCATCCTCGTGGTCGCGATCTTCTGCGGCAAGCGGGTCTGACGGACGTCGACATTCAGTCTGCGATCGCTTTCGAGCGCTACGGGGGCGAGGAGATACGTCGCCGCGCCCGCCAGCGCAAGTCGCAGACCGATGGAAGCCGCAAGCGTCGCCGACAACCGTCGGAAGCTGGACCCAGCGCCCCTGTCGACGACGACGCCGACGAGTCCAGTGCAGCTGCAAAGCGCAAGCGCTCAGCCAGGGGGTCGGTGCCGTCGGTAGCGTCCGACTCCCACTCCATCATCGAGTTCTGGCACGATGCGTTGCAGTCCGAAGACGCTTCCGTGCTCCACACACTTGCCGCCCACAACAAGCGCACCGCAAGAGACGCTGCGCTCTCTACGCTGGCAAAGCAGGCCGAGGGCACCGACGTCGGCGACAACGCGGTGCTGCAGAGCGTGAGCCTCAAGAATGCCATAAAGAGTGCAAAGGCGCTCGTTTCCTTTGTGGGGAGGCGAGTCAACGACATTCCCACGATGATGCTGTGCTGGGTCAAGGACCCCTCCACTGGCAAAATGCGCACCGCCGCGGGGATGATGCGCATCGACAAGGAGGCCGCCAGCTCTGCGCTTCATGCATGCACGCTTCCTCCGGTCTCTATGCGCCCCTCCAAGAGCACCAAGATGGCGATCGCGTGGAGCCACGCCACAAAGAAGCTCATGCCGAGCACCGAAGAATCCGCAGCTCTGCCGGGGCTCCTCGAGCGGTACGCCCAGATCAATGAGCTGGAGGACGCCGATTCCAAGAGGACGAATGCAAACACTGGCAAGTACAACTTATCCGCAAAGGCGATGCACGACATCGGCAGCCTGGAGCGATTTGTGGACACAGAGTCGGAGATGGCGATCGCTCGACATGTGACTGGAACGACGCGCAGCTTCATCAGTGCGTGCACGTTCATGTGCATCAACTACACGCACGAGCAGGCGGGGCAATCTTTGGTAGACGAACTGAAGAAGCTGCACTCCAAGGAGGTGTCCATCCACGCGCCCAAGCTCAAGCTTCCACAAATCCTCAAGAAGAGTCAGCAGAGCGAGCTCCGATCGGAGCCGCTGTGCACCCCGTCGTCTCCCCTTGCCGTGGGCATCTGCGCAAACGAGATGTTGCGACGGTGGATGGCTGGCAAGACGCGCAAAAACGACCCCTGCAAGAAGCACCTCGGCTTCTCTTCGCCGTCGGAGGTGTCCAAGGAGATGCCCGGCATCATGTCCAGCGAGCCGTTGCCCCTGTTGACCATCACGGACATCGATCTGGAGCGCGTGGGCGAGATCCGCCGCGTGTCCCCCTCGATGGGCAAGGCGCCGGTTGCGATGGGCATCCACGTGTGCGGGGACGGAGCAACCCGTATTCCAGAGCTAATCGACCAGCTGTGGCTTCAGGCCCAACACCTCTCTCCGCAACAAAAGATGCAAGAGGCACGCGCCGCGCTGTTCACTGCTGCCTCTCAGGCCTCGTTCCTCGGATGCGTTGCCAGCTCGCTCACGTCGGGATACACAAACGCTTCGGTTGCCAGCAGCAAGAAGATCTCGGTAAGCTATGCTTTCGAACTCATTTGAACTCATACACACTACTATACACAGACGTCCATCTATTTGCATTGGAACGCTTGGGGAGAGCAAACTTGAAACGCTTCATGTCGACATCGTTCATTTGGACATGCATGCTTTGTCTGCCGATGCTGCCAATGTACCTTCCGTCTTGGGTGTACGTGGACAACACGCCTCTTTGGATCAGCACGTCTTCTGGAAACTCCCAAAAGACAATGGCATTGGATACAAATTTGTAGACTATGTATGCATCGCAGTCGCCACTAGCGTACGGCACTGACATTCCTGCAAACTTCTTGGAGATTCCTGCAAGCAAGTTCGAGTTGGCAGACTTGAATTGAAGACGCCTTCCGTCAGCCAACAGATCTACAACAGTATTGCGCACTGGAGGAATTCCAAACTTCAGCGTTGGGTTCATTTGCATGAACAGTTTCATGGCTTTGTACTCTGTTTGCGAATCCTTCGTGGCTTGCATGCAAAGTTCAAACTCGGAAAACAAAGTGGACGATTCGAGTTTTTCAATGAGCAAAGGCCCCAGGCTGTCCATCTTTACCCGACACGTTGGCCATACAGTATGCGAGGTTGAGATGTACAGATCCCTATGGCCGTGAAGTTGTTCTTGGTTTGACTCGATGAAATTGGGACTGAAGACCCATACTCCAAGATCCTTTCTACGCACTGCACAGAACAGAACATCGCATTTGTAGTTTGCAACCGAGTAAGCAACGAATGGATACTTGTCCTTCAATGTCGATTTCAACTGTATTGGAAGCCATCTATCTTGGAGAGATCCAAGCTTTCTGACTCCAAAATCACTCTTTGTGCCATCTTGCCAGTACCGAATTTCAACTCCCTGGCATTTAAGCTCGTTTGACAGCCACTGGATGGTCTCTGCTTCTATTTCGTACACGCTGCGTTTGTTCTGGCCGCCTCTTCCAGTGTGGTTTGCTTTGATCTTTTTGTTGATGGCAGAAAGGAGACTTGCTCTTCTTTCCTCTTGAGACCTGACCATGATACCCACGTCCTTATAATTTACTTGCTTGTGCTGACTTAGCGGTGCCCCCTCCTTGTTTGTGTCAGGTGCCAGACGTCAACAAGATCATGTTGCTCTCCCCGTTTGACTGCTACGTTGCGGGCCTCTGCAACATTCAGCGCAGCTTTGACCCGGGCCCGTACAGCGGAACGTACGGCTGCCGCGTGGATACGGGGTTCACCATGCACGGCCTCTTTGCGCACAACTTCCGTAGCGACAAGCGTCAGCACGGCAATGCCTCGCTGTCGGAGGCCGCTGCCGACGAGCTTGCGCTGGCCTTTGGCGAGTCGCACTGGGTGGTGTACGACGACCCCGCCGGTGGCAATGACGATGTTCCGCCCACTAAGTACTACACCTCTGCGCCGATTTCGACGCGAGGCATACCACACAACTTCACCCCGGGCATCCACAGTCTGCTCAACGACTACTGCTCGTTCATCGAGACCTGCCGGGGCCTCACCGGACGCGAGCACTGCGACACGGTTGACAACATCATGTGCCTCCCGTTCAGCCCCTTTACGCAGGCTCTGAATCCAGACGTAGAGCCAACAGCGGACGTTTCGCTGCGCACATGCTTCAGGAAGCAGGTCGAAGCGAGCGTGTCGACGGGTCGCGCCTACCTTCCGGATGCGACGTCAGAGGACGAGGCCATCGTCAAAGAGCCTCTCTTCCGCCGGCCGTGCCAGGTCTCCTCTGGCGACTGTCCGTTTGCAACCGCTTACGAATCGGTCGATACCTTCTTCAACGCCTGCAACACGCTGGCGCTGCTCGCGCGGGCATGCACCATGCAGCATCACACGCAGCCAACCGCGTCGCAGTGCGTTGCGCATATCCATGGTACGATCACCAACTTTGTCTCTGGGTACTCCACCGCCTCCAGCGACCTGGACAGCTCGTGGGCTGCGGACGCACTCGTGCTGATCAACGTACTGTATCCCAGCAACCTTGCAATAGGCGAGCTCGCGCTGCTAAACGGGATTTCCAATGCCGCGCCGGCTTGCCATGGCGGACTTGCGGAGGGCTCTCCTGTGCCTCATCTCAACAATGTCGCGACGCTCGACGCCGTGGACGTCAGGCTTGTTCAGATGTTCTGGTCGTCCTTCTGCCGCGACGACGCCACGGCGTGCGCGTGGAAGTGGGGACTCGCTCCGCTTTTGACTCTCATACTGAACCACAACGGCTCGCACGACACCACACCGGAGACCATAGCGCAGTTTCAAAGCTGTCTGGAGAACGCGGTTCGCGCAGTGTGGCTGGTCTACTCGCCAGATGGCGTCGCGCCACCGCCAGCGGACCACCCGGCACATGACGCCGCCTCGCCTATGCAAGTCGCCAGGCACCACATAGACCCCGTATTTGTCGGCAACCAGGAGACGGGCCTGCTGCAGCGTGGATGCACGATTGGAATGAAGCCACATTCCTATCGCCAGGTCTTGGCCGAGCTTCTGGGTGCCAAGATTCCAGAAGTCCAGTGCAACGTGGCGCTTAACGAGGGTGGAATGGGGTTGCGCGTCTCCAGCGATCCCACCATCCTGGACGAGGGTGGCAACGAACGCACCGACAAGAGCATCAGCCCCGTGCAGACCGAAGGCGACGAAAGCGCCTACGGAAAGCGCAGGGACAAGCTGGCGGGTGCCATCTCTCAAAAATACGCTTGGGACTGCAACGCTCTGCTCTGCAAACCGCTGTACACGGCCATAGAGCCGCCGAGGAACGCGGAGATTCGAGGCAGGGGTGAGTTCGGGTTTTCGCAGTTCTTCCAAACCGAGCACGCCAAGATGGCAAAGGAGGGTCAGAGGATGAGCTCGAGCTTCGCCACCGCCAAAGCGATGATGCGCGAGGCGTCGAATCCTGTAGTTTCCAACATTGTGAACAGTGTGCTGTAGAACCGGCGCCTCGGTTGTCCGGCGCCACGGACACGGGTAGGGGTAAATGGGTATACTATTGGTTCTGTGATGATACCGTGTAAAAGAGAGAAATGCTATCGGTCATGTCCGCTTCAGCCCCCCCGCCGTCTCCCACGCTCGGTCCGCTCCTGAGGGACATGGCCGTGGCGCCGGAAATCCCGGCGCCGCCAGCCGCCGAGCCGGGCCACCGCACGGGAAAGCAGCCAATGTCCCGGCACCCGTCGCCGATGAAGGGTCGTCGCAGCCAGCCCACGGTGGCTGCTCTTGAACAGCAGTTTGACAAGGTGACGCTGGCTCCCGTACAGGAAGCCGTCGACGTGGACAAGCCCCTTGCTGCGATCGGTGCCGCAGAGGAGCTAATGGCGCAAAAGACCGTTGCGGACGAGGACTACAACAAGCAAGTTGGGGAGCTTCCCATGCTCGAGCCCGGCCATAAGATCAAGAACGACCAGATCGGCATGGGGTTCCGCGTGAGAGACGGATACAAACTGTCATACGACATTGACTTTGTTTCCGCCGAGAAGAAGCGCGACGCCCTGTACGACAAGACCAAGACTTGGGTCTTTGTTGCCAAGTGGCCGGTGGGCTTCGCATGGATGTACTGGACGGACGCCACCTTTGGCGAACAGAATCTCACGCTCGGTCAGTGCGCGATCCGCTTCGGCATGGCCGTCTTTTCTAAGCCCGGTGGGTGCCAGACCAAGGAGATCTTCCTGGACTCGCGAATGACCGGCGAGAACAGCTTTATGATCGCCGTCGTTCTGGATGGGAAGGATCAGGTGATGTCGCGCCAGAAGGAGAAGAACGCCGACGTCTACCGCGTGTGGCGCTCCGAGGTCCCGATGAACATCAAGGAGACCATTCAGTTGCGGGAGCTTGTCAACATCCGCCAGCAGTCCGACCACGTGCGTTGGTGGGAAATGTGAGAATATGTGCACTCGATGGGGAGTATGGTAGGGTGTTGGCATGGGCGCCTTCTTCAGCTCGCCGGGCAAGGCGGAGGAGAAGGACGAGCTGTGTGAGCAGTGCAAGACGGCATGGCCGGACAAGAAGAAGGAGCCGAACAAGTTCAAGCGTGAGTACGCTCGTTTCAGAGACGAGGCGGGCGAGCGCGATCCCAAGACTAGGCGAAACGGCGCGTCCAAGGGCGCGGCGCGCCTGCTGGGCCTCCTGCACAATGTCCGCAACAAAGACAAGTCAGGGGCCGTCACTTCCACAGAGGCGTCACACACACCTCCGTATTTCATCCGCCGCTAAGTGCACTGCTATAAACTGTGTAACTAAACGTTAGTGCGAAAACCGGATGTCGAGTGGTGTAAACACCGCAGCCAAACCAGTGGAGGTGGCAAAAGCGTTTCATGCGCGCGTGCAGTCTGTGGCGAGTACCTTGAGAGTGAGCAAGTCTTCGTTAAACGGTAAGATCAGCAGTCACGTGCTTTCCGACAGCACCGGGTTCACGACCCTTTTCTCGTTCCAAAAGCTCGCGCTGGGCGAGCGATGCGGAGACAAGAGTTTTGTGGGTAGCATATCCGGGGAGCTAGTGTTGAGCGTGAACGCGGCATACACACGGCCAGAGCAATCGCGAAGCAAGAAGCGCAGCTTCGACACGACCGCAGAGGAGGCGGCACGTGCCGTGGCACGGGTCAGAAAGAGCGGAAAGGACGCGGATAGCGTCACAGAAGGATCGTACGACGTCGCAAAGCAAACAATCTCCGAGATCCTCAAGGTCAAGGGCGCTTCGGGAGAGAACGCACTCGAGTCGTGGGCGCTTTCGCTGCGCAAACCCGGCGAATACGGAGCCGCGCCGTCTGCGGATGGGCGACCGAGCCTAGTGATTGCGGCAAGGGTAGCGGCGGGGGTTGCCATCTCAATTGCTTCCATGTCCAACGCGATCAAGTTGTGCAAGGACGGCATGATCACCGTTGGCTCCGATGCCGTGGTCAGCGACTTCAACCTACCCATGACGGAGCAGTGCCGGGAAGCGCACGACCGAGGACAGAAGTCCATTCTCTTTCTTGCAAGCGTGCCTCACGTGGACGATCCACCCCCCTCCAGCGCGAAGGACGGAGACAAGATTGAAAAGTAGGGTTGTGTAGCGCTAAGCGCGCGTCTTGCGGGTATTCGTTATATAAAGTCAATACAGGGTACCACTAAACATGTCGGCTCGCCCGGGTTAGGTTCCGGACTGTTTCGACGGCGTGGGTCGGGAGTCCCACTGGCGCGATCCGCGTACCGGCACCAGGCTCGCTCCTGGCGCCACGCAAAACTGGCCTACTCGGTCCGAAGAGGACCAGATGAAGCAGGAGGGGGCGTCCTTGAACAAGGCCATGCGCGCGCTCAAGGAGCAAGAGGCCACCAAGAAGAACTAGACATCCTTTCGCACGACCTCGACGTTGCGGAAGGCGCTGGAGATGACGGCCAACCACCCCCACACGG
>TARA_B110001450_G_scaffold254130_1_pt1 | contig 10826 bp, 9 predicted proteins | sample TARA_B110001450 | Tara Oceans TARA_B110001450 (sample SAMEA4396538) | marine metagenome | biome: Polar Biome; feature: [SRF] surface water layer (ENVO:00010504); material: water (ENVO:00002006), including particulate matter (ENVO:01000060) such as... | depth 5 m | reverse complement strand
AATATCATTGATCCACATATTTAAATTGGCTAAGTAAAGAATAATTAATAATAAAACTATTCCAAGAGATGCAATTTTTCTATGTTCCTTCGATAATATTAAAATTCCAAGTAAAATTTCAAATATTCCAGATAAATATATCCAAAAAATAGGTCTACCTAAAATTTCAGGAACGATCGGCTCAAACCATTTAGTATCTAAAAAATGATTTATCCCTACTCCTACAAACATCAAACTGAAAATTATAGTAATAAAAAATTTAAAATTTATCATCAGTATTCACTTATTTTTTTTAGAAGGCCTGAATGTTTGAATAATTTTAGGATTTGTAGTTATGTAGGGCCCACCTAATAAATCTACACAATACGGTACACTGGTAAAAATTATATCTAAAATTTCTCTAATTGACCTAGGAGATCCTGGTAAATTGATAATTAGGCACTTACCCCTTATTCCTGCCACTTGTCTAGAGAGTATGGCAGTAGGGACATATTTTAATGATATATTCCTCATTTGTTCTCCAAAACCTGGAAGAATTTTATCGCAAATATTTTCAGTCGCCTCAGGAGTCACGTCCCTTAACGAAGGACCAGTCCCTCCAGTTGTTATTATCACATCACAATTATCACGTTCAATTAAATCAATCAGTGAACTTTCAATTTCATCTTGAATATCTGGAACTAATTTTCTAGTGATATCGAATGGAGATGTCAAACATTTCTCTAAGAACTCCTCAATTGCAGGTCCACTTTCATCAATATATTCTCCTTGACTAGCCCTATCCGATGCAGTCAAAACTCCAAACCGACAGAGCCCGGGATCTTTCATGTCATAATCACACAACCTATCTTAGAAAACTGCGTCGGTCATTTTTAGATATTATCTAGGGACATATTCAAAGACCGCCCACCATTTAGCGAAAAACCAAGAGGTGTTGAAGTGTTGAGTCTACCCCAAATTGCACGTATAATCACACCTGTAATGAGAACGATAATTCGATACTTTCGCATCGACAAATTATTTTCTGCCGTAGACTCAAATTTTGTTGACCTCTAATTTTGGTGATATGAATGTCTAATGATGGAAAATATGATTTACAGATTAAAACAGTTAAACAAGAATGCCCAGATTCATCTGAAAACGATATTTTTGAAGAATTTAAAAGGTATGAAGAAGAATTTTTAATACCTCCAGAAGATGCCCTAAGGTCTGTAATTAGAAAATTTCAATTAGCTACTGGGAAAGAAGAGACTACTTTTTCAGTACCTCAAAAAATCGAGAAAAAAGTTACCAGATTTTCCGAATTAAATTCTGATGATAAAAACATAACTATTGAAGTATTTGTGGCAACTTATACGCCTAGAATACAAAATGTAAGGGGTGAAGAAAAACAAATTGCATTTGGATGGATTGAGGATAATCCGTGGGAGGAATCCAATAGCCGTGAACGCTGGGACTTCAAAGATTGGGGACAACATTCGAAGTATCTTTCTCCTAACTCTATTGTCCGGTTAGAAGGAGTATCTGTAAATGAGTGGAATGGAAAAAAATCTATTAATATTAACAGATCAACTAGGGTCACTACTCTTCAAGAAGGTAACTCTTCACCAATACAAATATCTAATGAACCATTGAATATTGCTAAAATATCTGAAAATGAAGGTTTTGGTAGTACAATAGGAAGAGTAATTTCTGTTAAAAGTGATGTGATAGTGAAAAAAGATGGTAGTGGTACATTAGATATTTTTAGAGGTAAAATTGCAGATGAATCTGGAAATATAGGCTTTTTGTCATGGGTACCTTTTGAATTTAATGAAGGAGATTTAATAAAATTAAATAACATTTCCATCCGTAAATTCCGCGACACTCCTGAAATTAATATCAGTAATGATGCAAAAATAGAATTATATATTGATAATAGTTTCCCAGATATAGTTAATTTATCTAAAACTTCGATATCCAGTATTTCTGATTTAAGAAATGGGATGAGAGATATTTCAATAATATTACAAATCACTTCATGGGAAGAAAGGACATTCACTTCCGAAGATGGTATAGAACGTGTAGTTAGGAGCGGCGACGTTATGGATCCAACTGGCCGATGTAGATTGACTGCATGGTGCGAATTTAACCCAAAGGTTGGAGATTATATCCAAATTAATTCTGCAAGAGCTCAATTTTGGCAAGGTTCTCCAGATTTAGTAGTTGATGAATTGGAACAAATTACAAATCTATCCAATCCTCCTTGGGATGATATAGATCCTAGTAATCATTGGGTTGAAGTTGATATTGATAGTTTATCAAATGGAGGCTCTAGGAGAGGGATCAGTGTTTCAGGCACAATAGTTTCAGTTAGAAAAGATTCGGGCATAATTTACAGGTGCACAAAATGTCGTAGAGTATTGAGGGATGATGCTTGTTCTGAACATGGGATGATGGAAGGAAATGAAGATATAAGATTAAGATTCGTTCTTGACAATGGAATATCTAATGCCTCATTATTACTTTCTAAAGAACCATCTGAATTATTTTTACAACAAAAATCCGATGGAATAAAATCTCAAATATCTTCATTAGGTCCAGATGGATTTATTAATCATTTACGTAATTCTTTACTTTCAAAGAAAGTAAATGTTAAGGGGCGGGCATTAATAGATGGCCAGGGCATAATGATACTTGCAGAGGAAATGCAATTATTACAGATTCCAGTGAAAGATGAAGCACTTAGAATAATGAATAAATGGGGGGTAGAATTATGATTTCAGAAGGAAGCAAAAGAATAAAAAGGCAATCTGCAATTAGAATTTTTGCCCAAGAGTTTGCTGAAGCAAATCTTACTTCTAGGGGTTCGGGAGAATATGATCCAGCCTTCGTAATCACTAAATTAGGCATAATGGTGAATCGTGCATTAGTGTGTGGCGTAATTGAAAGGCTTGACAGAAGGGAAGGAGATAACGGGCCAAGTTTTAGTGGAGTATTGAGGGACCCAACAGGAAATCATAGATTCAATGTAGCACCATTTCAAACAGAGTTGCAATTAGATATAGAAGAATTGCATGCTAGATTTGAATCCGGCGACCGATTCTTGATGGCACTTATTGGTAAATCGAACTGGTTTGAAGGAGAGGAAGGTGGAATTTTTACCTCATTTCGAGCAGAAGAATTTTGTATTATAAATCAAGAAACATACTTAAATTGGTTAATTGATACCTCTGATGCAACTCTGAGAAGGCTTAATTCTCATGACAATTCTATAGAGGCAGATCTAACTCAGGAATCTATGAAGTCCTCAGGCGTCCCTAATGACTTAATAGAAGGAACAATAATGGCAAGACAACATTATCCAGAGTTTGATTCTGAGGTCTATCGCTTGGGAATTTTGAAAGCATTATCTAGTGCCCTAGGTAGGACAAATGCTCCCGAAATTGAGAACTCTGAAATAATTGAAAGCGTACCTGTTATTGATAATAATTCTTCAAAATTAAATTCTAAAGATGCTTCTCAAGTAATAATTGAGGCAATCAAGAGACTGGACACCGGCGTTGGCGTGGAGTATGATGTATTGGTTGAAGCTTGTACCTTGGTAGGAATTTCACGAGAACTTGCTGAGGACTCGATTGAAGATTTAAGAGATTTACGAAGCGAAATACTTGAGCCAAGATTTGGGTTTTTTCGATTACCTGAATAAACCTCTCTTTAAAAATTATTTATTTTTGACCTAATTCTTTCTATTGTTTCTTCAGTACTCATATTTACCTTAGATCCAACTATATTTATTTCAATCATTGATGCACCTTTTGCTTCAGCAATATCATTTGATACGGCTATAAACCTTTTTTTAACAATTTTCTCTTCAATTGGCCACTCAGTTCTTGTTGCCAAACGGATCAATAAATCTCTTTCTTTCTGACTCCATTTACCCATATATTGCTTTAATATTGTCCCAATTAATCTATCTAGATCCTCTATTCTAGATATTATCAATTTTATATCATTTTTTATTTTTTCATCTTCTTTTTCAATTCCAATTTTCAATAAATCCTTTGCATCTTCTAACGTGGCAATGGGAACTGGAATTATAAAATCTTCATAACTTTTATCATTTTCCACTTGTGAACCCAATATTTCATTTAATAATAAATTGTCATTATCTAATTTCAATCCATTTCTATTGAGGTTCCGCTTTATTTTCCCCCAACCGTTCAAATGATTAGTCAGTACTCCCGCTACTCTTCCCATTAATACTGCCCTAGTTCCTGTTAATGGCATTTCTAGTTTCTGACATAAATCATACAATGTCTCTCTATCTAATTCCACAAGTCTTTCTATGGTCATTCTTCTTGAATCAAAATTTAAATGAAGCCATAATCGTTGCCTTCTCTCTTTGTGTGAACCAGAAGATTTTATTCCAAATATTTTTAATATTTCTCCAATTTCTTTGTGAGATATAGCCTGAATTCCATCCCAAGATAAGTCACATAATCCAAGTATTTCATTTTTAATCAGCCTAGCTCTTAGAACTTCTACAGATCCATTTTTAGTTATCCCTCTATTTTCAGCAAAATCCCTAAGTCCTGTTAATTTTTTTTTATAGAGGGAATCTAATAAAATCATATCAATGCTCAATACGTTCCCTCCTTTGATGCTAGGGCCATCTAACTGATATTGATTCCGCTTAATTTTATAATAAAACTATACTTTTAACAATATAAAATAAATGATTACTCATTTAAATCAATAAATGGTTCTCCCATAATATCTACATCAAAATCATGTGGTATCTCTTGTGAAGCCTCTTTCAGCATGATATTCCAATCTTTAATCAATGATATTGTGGCATATTCGAATTTAGATATTGGTATTAATCGCTGTATGCCAACTGTCCTCTTACCATTTTTTGAAATTTTTTCCATTTTAATTTCAACGTGTACTTCAGAATCCAAAACTTCACCTTCAGAATCATGACACGCTTGCTCTAGTGTCAAATCTTTATTTTTTTCTGCTTCTTCCATTAATGATCTTACTCTTCTGTGCCTAACTAAGATTCCTAAATTTTGTAATTCAGATGATTCTATTTTACCAATAATTTTATTTTGAATCCACCAAATAGTAACACCCTCTTTTTCAGATATTGAATTAGTTAAAGATTTAGGAGAACTCTTCCTAACTATTAATATAATTAAATCTGAATAAGGTAAGGGAAGAAAATGTGAACCACCTCTATCTTTAGGATCTGGAAGTAAAGTATGCCTTCTCCCATTTAGGCTTAATTCATCATACATTTTTCTAGAAGTTACATAACCATCTATGATTCCATCCTTTTTACTTTCTTCCATCCATTTTATTTTTTCAATTTGATTTTCATGTTCTAAATTCAGTTTAGATATTGATAAGAAAGCTTCACTACTAAGGACTCTTAAATCCTTTCTTGATCTTCTCAATTGCCTTCTTATTATTTTATAATCACAAAGAATAATCGCAGATTTAGGTTGATAATCAATTTTATTTTCAGAAATTAATAAAAAATTTGGTCTTTTTGGAGTGATTGCACCATTTACCTCACATTCAAATCTAATCATATCTGCTTCATTTCCATGCAAATCAACTGCTGGAAGGGCTAAAACATCAAATTTGCCTTGACTAAGTTCTTCCAAACTACTATTCAATCCAGTCCCTATTGAAATTTCTGCATCAATATTCTTAATTCCGTTTGAACTTAGATTAGTTGTTAATATTTCTGTAACATTACAATCAAAGGAATTTAAAGTAACGATATTAATTTTATTACCCATCGCGTCCACCTTTTGGGAGTACGTACTGTACTCGTTACGAGCGCACACACACTTGTTGATATATGCGACCCCTACTAGTCGTTACAATAATATGGAAAATGTATTCTTTACCAACCCGTACTTATCAGATATAAAAAATCGTATTGATGAGGCTTTAGAGGAATTAGTATTGCATAAAATGGCAGGTAATGAGGCTCCCACAATGTCGCTTGTAAGAGATATATTACTGGTAGGAGGTAAAAGATTTCGCCCTATTTTGGCACTATTAGCATTTGATGCAGCCGGGGGAAAAGATGAATCAATAGTAATGGATCTGGCCCTCGCATCAGAAATAATTCATACTGCAACACTGATTCATGACGATGTTTATGATCAGTCTAAAACTAGGAGAGGAATGCCCACTTTACATACCAGTCATGGTTTGTCTCATGCAATTATCGCAGGAGATTATTTATTTGTTATTGGATTTTCATTAGGCGGAAAATACGATAATATAGTAATCGAAAAAATGGCAAAATCAGCTGCTAATCTTGCTTCTGGAGAATTATTACAGTTTGAACATATTAGTAATTTAAGTACAACTCCAGAAAATTATTATTCAATAGTAGATGGTAAAACCGCCGGAGTATTCGCCTCGGCTTGTTCATGTGCCGGAATAATTGCAGGAGCAAACTCAGATGTCATCAAATCTTTAGAAAATTTTGGAATAGAATTAGGTCGAGCCTTTCAATTGGTTGATGATTTACTTGATTTAACTGGAGATACTTCTATGGGTAAACCAAAGGGAACTGATGTCCATGAAGGTAAAATGACATTGCCATTAATACATTCTTTAACAATCCTTCATGGTATTGAAAGAGAACAACTAGCAGATATTCTGAATAATTTTAGTGATGATAGGTGGCAGGAATTAACTACCTTACTAGTAAAATCAGGCTCATTTGAATATGTCAAGCAGTTAATCATGAATCATATAGATAGGGCATTAAATCATCTCGACTTATTGCCTGAAAGTAACGCCAAAAATTTAATGAAAGATATAGCCATTGCTTCGCAAAATAGGAGATTATAATTATTAAAATGATGGTGCCATTATGGTCGAAGATGAGGTTTGGGACGTAATAATAATAGGTGGGGGTCCGGCTGGATCTACTACTGCTAGATATATAGCCAAAAATGGACATAAGGTGCTTGTTGTAGATGGACGAAATCCGATAGGTTCTCCACTGCAATGTGGAGAATTAGTACCTACTAATGATGAAATGCGACGTCTGTGCCCAAATGTCCCCGATATGGATGATCTTTTCAGAACTTCAGATGAGGCCATTTCTAGGCGTACGGAAGAAATGCATCTAGTTCCCCCATCGGGAAAATCTCTAAAGTATAAATTCGAAGGATTAATACTCAATCGAGTTAGGCATGATGAGGAATTAGTAAAATTGGCTAAATCCTATGGTACAAAATACCTCTTAGGGAAACGAGTTTTGGAAGTTGAAGGAGAATATGTGATTCTAAAATGTGGGATGAAGTTAAGGGCAAAAATAATAGTTGGTGCTGGCGGTCATAATGACCCATTACGTAAAAAATTCTGGTCAGATAAATCTTTGAATATTCCGGTAAAGTTTGTTCTCATGGATGGAATTTTTTCTGATTCGGTAGAATTACATTTTGGCTCGATTGCACCTGGCGGATATGCATGGATGTTTCCTAAAAAAAATGGTGCAAACATCGGTTTGGGAATCCAAAGAAGTTTTTCTAAAGGTAAATCAATAAATGATTTTACAGACGAATTCGTTTCAAACTATAAAGGTAATATAACTTTTAAGGGGGCAGGATCACTTCCGATGTCAGGAACAATCAATTCATTTGTAAATAAAAATTATCTCATTGTTGGTGATGCTGCCGGTATGGTCCTACCTTCAAACGGAGCTGGAATAACTATAGCCATGGTAGGGGGCAGAATTGCAGGCCAAGTTATTTCTGAACATTTAAGTTCTGGATTGCCTTTGATTGAATATGAAATTAGGTGGAAGCATCAAATGGGAAAAGTGATGAGAAATTCCAAAAGAGCATTTAAGTTAGGAAGTATAATATTTAGATTACCCGATTGGATGATAAATATATTATTTAACCGATTTACTAAACCTTTTATATGGAATGCAATTACGTGTAGATCATTTTTTAAATTAACGAAACATTAACTTACTTTACCAGTCCATATTGTTGCCATTCCTGGAAATATTATCTTTCCTTTAACATCTTCAAAACCTTCTTCTTTAAGCATTTTTGTATATTTTTTTGTAGTTCCAAAACTTACATATGTCTTTGTTAACCATTTCCAAGGATGTTCTTTTTGTTTACAAATTAATCTTGCATAACTTCCAACCCAATATTTCATCCAAATCAATCCTAAAAAGCCATGAAAAGAATTAATTTTCGCCGGGTCTACGATTATGATCAGGCCTCCTGGTTTCAAAACCCTTTTTGCTTCCGATAATCCCTTTCTTTTATCAAACCAATCCCTAAATGAAAATAATGTACAGACTGCGTCGAAACAATTATCTTCAAATGGTAATTTTTCAGCAGTTCCTATATGAAATTCTGCCATTGAATATCCTAATTCCTTTCTTCTTTTGTTAACTCTTGTTTCGGCAATCCTTAACATTTCAGGTATGGGGTCCAAGCAAAATAATCTCCGTCCCTTTACAGTTTCAGCAAAACTTCCCGGTCCGCATCCAATTTCTAAGATGTGCCCTTCTTTAGGAAGCAAATTTTCCGCTCTACTCCTCCATCTTTTGACTTGTCCCAATGTCGCAAAATTGTTTATCCTGTCATATACGGGAATAGTGGCTTCTAAATTACGTTGCAATTCTTTCCAATCGGACTCTCCAATTACTTCAGTATCCACATAACGCCTACTTACTCATCATATTTGGTTAGTTCCATCTCGGGATTACACATTTTTTTATTTTGTAGTATTCTACTCCTGCGATAGGTTACCATGATAAACTACTCTCAAGTCCCATAGATAATAAAAGGTGTAACTATGTCTCGAGCAGATGTCCTAAGAGCAATAAAAGATGCAGAAATGGAGGCAACCGAGAGGCTGTCAGAAGCAAAGAAGGAAGCAACAATGATTATTTCTAAAGCGAGACAAAAAGCATCAGAAATCGTTGTTGAGGGTAAATCAATTTCTGAGTCTGATGCTCAGAATTTAATTTCTGAGACTAGGCAATCTGCAGGGTCAGAGGCTGAAATGGTTTCCAAGGAAGGACATGACGCGGGAGAAAAAGTCCATAACTCTGGCAAAAAGAATCGAGATAAAGCAGTTAAATTGGTTGTTGACTATTTTAGAAAATAATTCAGGTGGTAAAGAATGTCTCAAATTAAAACGCAGCGCATGGGTAGGATACTAGCCGCTGGTTCTAAAGGGAGAATTGATGAGGTTCTAGATATCTTAGCTAAACTTAATGCAATACATTTCATCGAATATGACGGTACTGATGACGGTTTCAAGCTCGGGACTCCTAAAGAAGAATCCGAAGTAGTAGGTAAGCGCCTCAATAAATTACGATCTGCTGCTTCAATTGTTAATTTCAAAGGCCCCGAGTCTCCGATTTCTGCAGATAAAGTGAGGTCTGAATTAGATAATAGTCTAAATGAGGCTGTAGAACAACTTCTTCAAAAAAGTAGCCGCCTTGAGTCACTTACAAACTCTCTGTCTAGTGCTCAAGAACAAAAAGAAATACTAGAATTACTTTCATCTCTTGAAATCGATATTGATCTTTTGTCTGGGTACTCATCTCTCTCTTCGTTTGTTGGAAAAATCTCTGGAAGTATTTCCGAGATTGAATCTAAAATTGATGATGGTGATTTTTCAGGCATCTATTCTCATGGCACATCTAATGGAATCAAAGTAGTAGCAATATTCGTAAGAAATGAACATTCAAATCGCGTACAAACAAGCTTAAACCAATCAGGCTTCCAAGCAATCAATATTCCAGCAAATATGATAGGAAAAACCTCTGTATTACTATCTGAATTACAATTAAAAATTAATCATTTAATTTCAGAAGAAGAATCTATTTCTGACGAAATAAATGCTTGGTCTGATGAATTCGGGCCATCATTGGCCTGTGGTCTCGAAGTTATTGAAAGGGATCATAACATTCTCACAGCACCAGTTAAAATAGGAGTTTCAGAACATGCATTCTTCATTGACGGCTGGGTGGAATTATCTCGTTCTGATGAAGTTCAATCAGCATTGAAAGATACTTGTTTGTACACCGAAGTCACGCCATTCAAATTAAAGGCAGGTGGTGGAGGGCATGGTCACTCTGAGCATCACCATCAAGAAATGCCTCCGATTTCTTATCATGAAAGGAAATTAAGTAAGCCTATGGAATTGTTAACTGATGCTGTAGGTAGGCCTGCTTATGGAAGAATTGATCCTACTTTATTTATGTTTGTAACTTATCCAATTTTCTTTGGAATGATGCTCGGAGATATGGCGTATGGATTAGTAACTCTTGCTCTTGGCGCTTATGTATTCAGCAAAGCTAAATCCAATGAAATGATTGAACTCGGTGGAAAGTTCTTGATTTACATAGGATTAGGAACTCTCATTTTTGGCTATATCTACGCAGAGTTTGCCGGATGGGAAATTTTCCTTTACGAAAAACTCACTTATGCTGATGGTAGTTATATGAAAGATCCAAGTGGTCATTACATGTATGGCGAGAATTTGTCTCCAGTGGCTTTCCTCGCCAACCTTTACCCCTTTGATCTCGATCACGGCTATGGTCCCGTGGCAAAATTAGGCTACGGCATCACTCTGTCGTTCCCATTCCACAGAGTAGGAACGCATCTAAACGACCTCATAATATTGACAATCTACGTTGGATTCTTCCACATTATTACTGGTAAACTAATTGGATTCAGAGATGTGTTATTTTATGGTACAGATCACGGCCACATAGGCCTGGTTGCTGCATTTTTCGAACATGGGGTTTGGATTTTACTACTAATTGGGGG
>TARA_B110001450_G_scaffold62131_1_pt1 | contig 10856 bp, 8 predicted proteins | sample TARA_B110001450 | Tara Oceans TARA_B110001450 (sample SAMEA4396538) | marine metagenome | biome: Polar Biome; feature: [SRF] surface water layer (ENVO:00010504); material: water (ENVO:00002006), including particulate matter (ENVO:01000060) such as... | depth 5 m | reverse complement strand
AGAGGGTCGACCAACCACCAAGAGGGTGGACCGCCTTCCTAATTTGGTAGAATCTAATATCGGTAATTAATTGATTGCATGCATCGATTATTTAAATTGATAATTTCCAAATTAGGCATGTGGTCCACCCTCTTGGTGGTTGGTCCACCCTCTTCAGGCGTCCGGAAAACGTCCACCTGCCGCCCTCGAAGTGGACGTTTTCCGGACCTCAAACTGGCAATGTCCGGAAACCGTCCGGAAACCGTCCACGTTCCGTCCACATTCCGTCCACCGGGTGGACGACTTCCGGACGGTTTCCGGACATTGCTCCGGCGAAGCGCCCGCCGGGTGGACGCTACGCGAATGGCCGCACGAAGCCGAATTCCTCCATCCTGCCCTTGTGCTCCACCGAGTTCCAGTAGGAGCAGAGCCATCCGATTCGCTTGAGAATCACCTCGTCGGGGTCTCGTACCGTGGGCACAAACTCCTTCTTGATGCGCGGAACTTCCATGAGCTTGGACGCGCACGCGGTTAGAAGCTCTCTGATGGGCTTGTGGGCGAGGGACACCGAGTCTCTCTCGCCCTCCCAGGAGTGCTGCATGAGGGCGAGGCTCTCTCTGCGGGTCTTGACGATCTCGGCGATGGAGTCGAAGACGACGTCGGATCGCATGCCCTTGATCTCCACAAAGTCACAGCCGCAAACCCCCCACCCGGCGACCATGAGAGTCATGGCGGCTCGCTGGTCGACGGCGGTGGGGTGCTTGTTGATGCCCCACATGTGCCGTTGCAGGAGGGCGTGAAGCAAGGAGACGTCGCAGCAGAGGTAGTACGCGTCGTGGTCGTCGTCGTACCCCCTTTTCTTCGCTCTCTCGCGCATGCACAGAAGCGTGTTCACGGGGCTTACGGAAGTGTCACTCGACCGCTTGGCCTCCTCGATGAGTTCGATGGCGAAGCTGTCCGTGTCGATTGTGCTGCACAGCGAGAGTCTGGTGTCCTTGAGCGGGCCTTCGTGCTCTCCCGAGGCGGCCACCTCGCGAACTTTCCTCCCGATCTGGGCTAGCTTGAGGTCGCCCTCCCCGATCCTGAAATCGCGGGCGAAGAGCGTGGCGATCTCGTCGGAGGATGCGACCATCTCCGAGACGCGCGCCTCTCCAATGCCCCTCGACGCACCTCGAGGGTCGACGCCGTCGAAGACGACATGCCCGCCTGGGTGTCCCGACGCGTTCCACTTCTGGATCTGGTTCTTTAGGAGGCCGAGGACGGTCATCGCCACCTCGTCGAAGAATCGCATCCGGCTTCCCCTGTTCTCCTTCAGCACGTGTACGTCGTCCATGCTGGCAATGTATTCCTTGGTGTAGTCGTCCGGAGACGCGGATTCTGCCACATCCTGCATGTCGCTGCTGCACTGCACCGAGGTGGCAGCCCTGGACGCGTCTCGCTTCATCTGCTCTTGCATCTTGGCCTCCGTCATGGCGTCGGGGTCGTCGAAGACCACGATGGTCACGAACGCGGTGGCGGACGCTTTCATCAACGACGAGTAGACTATGTGGATGTAGGAGTCCAGCGTGCGGCACCCCTGCGGAACGGACATCATGAGGACGTTGCCGTCGATGCACGCGAACGCCTGCTCGCGAGTCGCGTGCGACGCATTCCGCGCGTCCAAGAGGGACGGAAAGTCCTTGAACGCCGAGGGGAACCGCTCGCGCAGCTGTGACTTTACCCCCGTCTTCTTGTCGGATCGCAGTCCCATGTGGGGTGGGTCAAAAATAACGGAGCAGGACGACGAGAGCGGCGGTGAACAGATGCTGCGATGCCATGTTCACCCCCCCACTCCCCACCCCCTTCACGACTACAAGAATAGCGAGCCTTCAAGGGAGGGCGCACTACCGCGCGAAGCTGAAGCACCACGCGACCCCAAGTCGGCGCGCGACATCTAGCCGCGCGACGGCCCGTGCGCAGTCCAGAACGGCGCCAACTATTGTCACAGACGACTTATCAACAACCACAAAACGGACCCAACCCATACAATACCGGTCACAGGACAGTCTCTGTAGCGCGCGAACGATTTCATCCACTCTTGCGATCCCACCCGATGCCAACCCCACCACCCATCCGGCCTTTCCTTCAAGGGGCGTAGTCGTCTTCAGCCACGCGTGGAGCCGCTCATCCGCATCGAGCTGGAAGGAACGGCGCTGCTGCTGGCAGAGGCGTCCATGGGCAAGAGGGGCGGAAAGTCCACGAACGCCGATGGGAGTGGGTCCCAGTCGACGTCCGTGTCAGCGTTGCTGGTATGGCCAGTATCGCCGTCAAGGCGTGCGCGCTTGTGGGTACCTCCGACCTGGCCGCGCATCAGCGTGCGCGAGCTGGAGGTGTCCATGTAATGCTTGTAGAGCTTGTCTCCGCTCCACCACTCGATGTTGACCGCCACGTTCAGGGCCATGCTCGCCGGCGCCGTGCGAACGAGCGTTCCGACCGTGGACCTCGAGGCGGCCGAATCGACGACCGTTCCGATGCACCAGGCGCCGATGATGTACTGGCCCACGCCCTTGCCGAGATGGAGGCCCATTCTCGACGCAGAGCTTCCGGGGGTCCAGTGCGAATAGTTGGCCATGTGCGATGAGGTGGACCGCATGAGACGGAAGTTGGTCAGGACGGCCTGCTTGACGAATCTCTTTCCAGTGCGGAAATCATTCTGGTCTTTCTCGAATATTTTGAGCTTCTCCTCGAGCGAGGGTTCGGCTTCTGGTTCGTCGGGATCCACTGAATTCCATGGATTCAGAAGGTAATTCAAAGTTGCGGTACGCTTGTTGTGCTGGTCCTGGTGCTCCTTTCCGTTTTCCTTGCCTTCGGGTGTAGCCATGATTGCCTCGAGTGCCTTGAGCTCTTCGGCAAGTTTGAGATATTTGGGAAGCCCATCAGGACCACCAACTGCGCCTATAATCGCATTCGCCGCACTATTCGCCGCCTCCATCGCGTCGTGGAGCTGGTTTCTGGCTACTCTGATAGCCGGAGCATTCCGTCCGGACTCCGTCTCTCTTGAACGAAGCGCTTTGACGGCCTCGACAACCACCGCGTGCGCTTCCCGCGCCTGCTTGACAAAGTTATGTAAGTTGTCTTTGCCGTCGCTCTCCGTGTAGGCGAGATCAGCAACGAGGCAGACGAATACCCTGTCCATGGGCTGGCACTCGAGCTTGTAGTCGCGCACGTCGGTCGTCCACGACGTGGTGATGGCGGGTCCGTGGATGGCAACGTTGAAGAGCTGGGCGGAGCGCGCGTCCATCTCGATCGACTTCATGGGCTCGTCCGTCGGAGACTCGAGCTTGGACAGAACGATGCCGTCGGGCGTCCAGTCCATGAGGTTGCGGCGGCGGATTTCAGTCTCCAAAGCCGAGAAGCAAAGCGTGTCGCCCATGTTTCGGGAGACGTATGGGTCTACAGACGATCCGAGGATGTCTCTGATCTGAACGGCGTCCGCGGACACCTGGACGCCGCGGAGGAAGGGTCCCATTTCCTTGACGAAAATGCCTTGCAACTTCGCATTCCCGAGTTTTTTAAGGTCGTCATCGTTTCCAGTCGCCATGACCATGGAGTGCGCCACGTCGTTCGCGTAGAGCGCCGTCGAACCGGCCAAGAAGGCTGCGTGCATCATCAGATTCGAGTCCATTGCCTTGGAGTAACCCGAAGCGGGGTTGATGGCATGGAGGTTGATAACGGCACTGCCAATCTTATCCTGCACCATAGCCTCCACCCATTCAGTGGACGCGAGGCGCTGCATGCGATCGACGCCGTTTCCAAGGCCGGCGTAAGCCTGGTGCGCGTAGCGCTGCGAGTCGTTGAGCTCGTCAAGGAAGCCACCGGTTGAGTCGAGAGCGCCGGGATTGCCGCTGTCGGTGCTTGAAAGGGTCTTGAAGCGACGGCCGAGGACCCACGCGAGCTCGCCGTTGCGGAGCCCGTCGTACTCGAGTGCTGGTTTGCCATCGACAAAGACAATGCGCTTGTCGACCGGCGCGCCATGGTGCGCGCCGTGTGTGAGCTTGTAGGGTTCACGCGAGTGTAGCGGCACCAGGCGAGCGTACCTGCGCAAGCATTAGAGAGTTGAGTAGTCGGGTGCCGGGTGCCGGGTGCCGGGCTGCTAACACTCACGGGATGCGGATGTTGGAGCCGCGGTTGTTGCGGGCCTCGATGATTCCAGAGTTTGGGACGCCCGGAGGAGTCGACGCCGCGGTGCCGGGGTTGGCAAAGCCCTGCCCACCGACGTCCGTGGGCCTCCCCGACGGCACGTACATGCCGCCATTCCATCCCTGGTTGCCGGAGTTCACTGCACTAATCATGGTGGCGGAGAGCTGCGGAGAGCTGCGGAGAGCTGGGCTCGTGTTCTTTCTAGTGATTTGTGGTGGTCACAGCACGGATTAGCGAGGACAAGCGCGATGTCGTTGGCCTTGCTTGCACATTGTCTACGTCGCTTGGCTTATCTCGGCGTGTGTGCCGCTGTCGGCGCCGGAGACCCATCGGCGCCGATAGAGGTCCGTCGGCGCCTCAAGATGGACAGGTAATCGTGAATCGGTCAACTGAACAGCAAGGCAATCCGACAAACAGGGAGTCCGCACGCGCGTGTGTGTGTGTGTGTCACGCCAAGCTCCACACAACTTGCCGACTATCTCCGGCGCCGACAGGAGAGCGAGGCGTCGGCGCCGCTGTGAGATGGCTGCCCGGGCGCCATCGTTTCCCGACCTGTTCGCAGGGTGTCTCGACTTTTCTTTTCTTCGGTTGATCTACGAGCAGGATGCTGCGGCGTTGGTCGAGCACGTGCGTACCTTTTCGCACAACAGTCAAGCACACACTGCACCGCACGTGAGGGCGGTTGATATGGGGCACTGCAATCTGAGTACACTTTCTGACGATCTCTACCAGAGACTTCTCGATTATTTGTCTCGATTTACCAATCTGGAACGTCTCCGGGTCAACAACTGTGCTCTCAGCCACACGAGAGTCGTGAGCCTTATGATCGTCATCAAGTCTCTTCCCAACTTCCAGCGTCCCCGAGAGCACACACCATTGGTGCCAAACGGCCACAAGTCTCTCATCTTTTCGGAACTTGCAATCGGTGGCAACGAGATCGATGACCACACCCTACATGCCATATACACGGCAATGGACAGCCCCATGCTCGGAATCGGCATCCTTTCCTTGATGGATTGCAGCATCACGAACGTGTACGTCGTAGACGTTCTCTGTAGGCTGTTCCCTTCGGTCGCGAAGCTTTTTCTCTGCAACACCAAAGTGGACGGGAGTACCATGGAGGATGCCGTGGGTTTACTTTGTCGGCTCAGAGTTTTAGGAATGGATAGAACTCCTACTTCTGGAGACGGGGCGAAAAGCATCTACAAGGCGATGGTCAAGCGAACCATTGGCAAGTCTACGACTGTGCCATCGAATATGCCGTTGGAAGTGTGGTTGAGAGGTGTGACTCCAGGTCCCGACTCCGCATGGGAAGAGCTGCTCAACTTCTCGTCGAACGGAAAGAACTCTGTCAATTTTATCCTCAAGCACGACAGGCGGGTGGCCGTCGGGAATCGCTTAAGACACACGGCGAAGGTCTACGAAACTCTGACAGTGAAACTGTGCATCTCTGGCTTCAGCCCGTTTGAGATTCCCTACGAGCGCGTCGTTTGCACGAAGGCAATCTTTAACATCGCCAAGGAGGCGATCAACGAACTGAACATGATTTCCATGGACGACCAAACGCATGTGAAGGACAATATGATCAAGAAGCGTCGCGAGCTGTATCGCAGGGTGGTCGGCGACTTCCTCTTCGGGCTGGGCCGCCTCAACAAGCAGTATGAAGTGGGGTTTGTGCAACTGACATGCACCAACAAGTTCACCGGCGATAAGAGCATGTCATACGACGTCGGCAGTGCCCTTCTGCCTGTTCCTCGCGCCGACACCGACTATGTGCTGGAAGTGGAAGCAGTTGAAGCCGAAGGCTTCAGCTACAACAACGACGGAGCTCGAATCGTGTCCAAAGGCTAGGAAGTCGCAGTAGCGATGAGGTGCTCTAGCCCGCGCCGCTATCGATAACGCTCGCGTGATTTGAACCTAACCAGAGTGTACGCGCGTGCGTATTTGCGTGATTGAACACTATATGAAGCCGCCTCTTGTACCGATCACCGTGCTTTTAGATACCGCGCAGCAACGCAGCATTGGTATGAGGATGGTAAGAGAAGGTCGAATCGAGGCTAGGCGGAGAAGGTTGATGGACCGGAAGGAGCCGCCCTCGAGCAGATCTACGGACTCGTACGATTTCGAGGACAAGACGCGCGCATTGATTTCGGCCATACGGTCGTTTACCAACGCCGACGTTGCAATGGACGTGCACATGTCTCCGGACAAACTTTTTGAGGTCGCAGTAAGCGCCCTCTCATCTCACTCGAGTGCGGTGAGGAACGAGTCAAAGCTCGTGGGGGAAACTCTAGATGTCATTACACGTCTGAACGAAGTTCTTCAAAAATGGTAAGTGTGTGGCCATCGTGGTGGGCCGGATGTAGCCATGGAGAGGGGAGGGGTGGGCGGGAGGGTGGTACAGGGCTTGTCGTTTCATGCACCACCGTCGCGTGTTTCGCTAAGATTGACACGAGCGCCATGCGATGCTCACCACCCAGCTCGCCCCTCCTGTTCCTCGTAACCAGAGTCGATCGCATTTTCTCCTCCACGTCTCCTTCTTCATGCTAGACACCCTGCCGGATGAGATACTGGACATCATCTTCCTCTTCTGTATGCATCATGGGGCGTTCGTGGCCCCGGTGTGCAAGCGCGTGTGGCGAACCGAAGAGCGGAACAGACCCGGACCGACGAGGCGATGCGCGGTTTACATCGCCTTGCAGACCATGGATACACTCAACTACGCACTGTCGCAGAAGATGTTCGCGTCGCTTGTGCGGACCGAAAAGCTGGAATGGACCACACTGGCGAAAAACGCGGCGTTCAGGCGCGGGGACAAGGGTGTGCTGGCGAGCATCTGCCCCGAGCTCACCATGGATCCCGGATCGGCCATGAAGCAAATAGCACGATGGAATCGCATGGACGTCTTCTTGGACCCCGTGTACAGCTGCCTCGTGGACTGGGTGGACGTCATGGTCGCCAGGTTGGTGGGACGCTCATGCATGCCGCCAAAGCCTCCAGATCCCGCCACGCGCTTGGTCGCGTGTGTGATCGTTCCGGCTCTATGTGGGGGGTCTGTAGACATCCTCGACTATGTGGTCAGCAACATACGCAGGAGGCTACTGTCGCGCGACTGCGTATGGAACCTACTGATATCGGGGGGGCGCAGTTCGGCGCGTGTCGAGCTCATGGCGGTGTCCGCTGCCACAGCGAAGGATGCCGCTACTTCTCTCGAATATTTGTGCGAGCTCATGGCCGACGCCGCGCGCAAGTACACGATGGAGACGGTCCGCCGTCACGTGGCGGCGGTTGGCCTGATCATGTCCAAGTCCGACATGAGTGCGTCCGCCCTTGCGTGGTGCAGAAAGAGAGCACCGTCGCTCTCGATGCTGATCCAAGGGTTCAACGAAGACGTTCACGGCGGTATGTCCATCGTCCCCATTAGACAGGCCCGTCTTGTGGTCGATCCCGCGTTCTTCCGCCCCAGACGTGTCACGTCGTACAACGTCATGCAACGCGAGACCAAGAGCGGCGGGTGGATGCACGAAGCATTCCACGGCATGCACGGACATGAAACTAGCTGCCTGCCATGGGAGATGGTATCTTTCACGAACAGCACGACCTTCGGCGACATCGACACCACCGAGAAGCGCGACATCGCTGTGGCATCCATGGAGGACTGCTTTGAGTCTGCGATGGAGCGGTCGGTGCCGACACGCGATGCGCTGTGCAGGCACATGGACGCACTGTCCGAGAAGTCCGTGTACGCATCATACACCGTAGCGCGTCGTGTTCTTCTCCCACAGAGACGCTGCATGTACTCGACAGGACGTCCGATACACGACGTCCTGCACCACGTCTTCTATGGCAAGGGCTGCATGCTGTACGCCATGCTGTTGAAGGCGGTGTACAACGGGCTCGTAAACGTGGTGGTGGATCTGCTCTCGAAAGGCTTTGATTCAGGAAGGCACCTCAGCAGAGTGCAGCACGACAATGTGCTAATGGTGGTGATCTACAAGGACAGTGTGCTGATGGCAGACGCGATCTTGGCGTCTGGGCAATTCTCTCCGACCAGATGCATGGTCGTGAGAGCTGCTTCACAGCGGCGTGCAAACTTTTTGGACAAAGCGTTACAGTTCAACACCGAGCTCGTACACTCAGACATAGGCCAGTCGGCCTACACGACACAAGACCCATTTACAATCCACATTGCCATGGGGCACAGATGCTTTGCCACTGGATCGGCACTGCACGCGCGTGCAGTTTTCTTACTAGCCGAATCTAGAAAGAACAAGGACATACCTCATTGCAAGAAGAGGAGACGGCTGTGCGCGGACATGCTCTCGGGTCCGCTGCTTCGCGCGTGTCTGTCCAGCCCGTAGCTGCTTTCGATCAATCGTACATTACGTCAACTTTACTGAATTTGATTGTGCGGGTGTCACGTCCGGAACTTGTCTCTTTCCACGTAAATGACGTATCACCCACCGTAAGCTGGTCGATGTCAAGGAATTCGTGGCCTTTTCCTCTTCCTAACAAGAATTCTGCATTGCTCTCGAGAATGTAGATCTTACCACGTTTGGTTTGGTCGGGGTTTGAACACGTGTATTGCATTGTCTCGAATGCGGCATCGTCCGATAGAATTGGTGTTGGTCTGGCCCTTTTCATAATAGCAGAGTAGACTTGATCGATCACGGATCGTGCCTCGGCAAGATTCTCCAGCCCTTCGACATTGATGTGCATGCATGGTTTCGTCTTCGTTTCTACGGTCTGCTTACTAACTTCTGGCAGTATGGCAATGTCATTCGTTCCATTCATAGAAGACGCAGTCGTGATATAGACGTTGAACGCATCGTCTACGTTCATTGCGGAAACACTTAAAACGCCAATTCCAGCCGATCGGTTCAGCTTACGTGTGTTGTTAGGCCGAACGACTGGTACTTCGACAAAGGCACCCGACTTGAAGCTGATCGACTCACCGTATAGGCTTCCGGTGGATGGGATCACAGGCGCATTGGTCGACTTGACATGAGAGACGCCGATCCTGCGCGACATGTCGCTCATCCATTGCATTGTAAGTGTTGCCTTATCGTATTCATCACGCGAACTCTACTTTTTTTTCCTGAACAAATGGCCATGCGTTCCAGCCAGTTCAGTCTCCTGAGGCTTGAGAGGAGGCCTGTTCTTTTCGCGCTCGAGGTAGGGACACCCCATCTTCCTTCCGCTCTTGTGCATGCGACGAAATACACGATCGCCGCGCATGAGGTCCACCGCAATCATGTCACGCTGCATCATGGCGCGGGGGTTGGTATCCTCTGCGTCGTCATTCTCGAGATGACTGCTCTTCACCTTTTCGAGCTCGGAGGCGAGCTTCTCGTCGAGGCTGTTGGCGTAGCGGTCGATCATCGCCTGATCCGTCGCACAGCCGCTCCGGTCGAAGAAAGACCGAGTGCGTCTCGCAAACTCGAACGCGTTCATCAAAATTGTGGACAGCTCGAGGCGATCGGCGTCGGTGAACGTGAATGCGTCGATTTGGACACCGGTATGGATTGCGCCGTGGCTCTGGTGTAAGCACTCGACTTTGAGACGAGTTCCCTCTGTGCACACTCCATCAATGCAGAACCTGGCGTTGCCTTTTTTGTCGATGGCGTCGCGATGGCATGGGCAGCCCATGCCTCCGTCGATTCTCGTCTGTAAGGGACGCCCACACGTTTTAATGTTGACCTGCACACGCCCTTCACACTCGAACTGTAGTCCGTGCGGCCCGCAGATGCACGAGGAAGAAGAGGGGTGCAGACTTGCGCTCAACGATAACCAGTTGGCATCCTTCTTAGAAGACTCACGAAGTCGAGCTCGATCGAGCACGATGGGACGAGAGATGGGCGACGGCATGGATGCGGTGCACATGACATGCAGGCGTACCTTGCGCTCCAAGAAGTCTACTATCGCCAGCTTCGTGGCAGCCGTGAGTTCGTTTCGTCTATTCGGACCCAAGTACGGTACCGCCGACGGTACCGCCGACGGTACCGCGAACAGCTTCTCCACGACAACCAAAGGGAGCTGGCCGCTTGTCATGTTCCGTCTCGAGCCCGACGACGACACAGTCATAATCTTGACGCACGTGGGGCTCACACGTTCGATGTCCATCTTAGCATCGCGCGTGCCTCCCGCGAGACTCTTGGAAATCGTGAGGATCACGTGCGAACACATAGACGCCGATCTCTCTGTGGGTCTGGCGAGCTTGTTGTCTCCTAGTATGGCAATGCACTTCTCGCGCTCTGTATTGTCGAGGTCGTCTGCTTCGTGTGTGCTGATTATCGCAACAGTCGGCCGAACTAGACAGATGGCCATAGCAGCAGCACGCGTGTCGCTATGGCCTGACAGGATGCACTCGACGATGGGACCCCCGAGGTCTGCTTTGGGACGAGACGCCAGCAGCGCGCCGAAAGAGTCATCGGACTCCGGGTCCACCAGGCCCATGTTGTTAACCGACCGCGCGAAGATGCGCAGCAGTGGACGCAGAGGCACCATGCGCACTTCGCCTTCGTTTCTAGAAGTGTCCACGTACGGGTCGATCAGAGAGAGCGGGTGCGCGATCGAGGGATTGGGACTGGCTGACGATGATGGTGGTGGTGGCGGCATCAGCAAAAACCTGTCGGTGCCTCCACGATCTATACCACATGCCATACACGTGTATGGTCATTTAGCGGCGCGCACTGGCG
>TARA_B110001450_G_scaffold121591_1_pt1 | contig 10862 bp, 8 predicted proteins | sample TARA_B110001450 | Tara Oceans TARA_B110001450 (sample SAMEA4396538) | marine metagenome | biome: Polar Biome; feature: [SRF] surface water layer (ENVO:00010504); material: water (ENVO:00002006), including particulate matter (ENVO:01000060) such as... | depth 5 m | reverse complement strand
TACTTGATCAACTATAATTTTAAAACTATAAACTTTAGATCTATCTTCTTCGATACTTATAATTCTCTTTGTCTGAAGTTTATTATTTATTTCTAATGATACGGATGTATTATTTGTTTCATTTCCATAATTACTAACCTTTAAAAATATTTCTATTTCATTTTTCGATGTTATTATTGGCTGGTTTATCCACAGGCTATCTAAGCTAATATTATTTGTATTGGGATTATTAAGTTAATTCCAATTAATAATATTTTTATTATCGTTTATATAATCATCTAAAATAAATTCTTTTTGAAAATCAGATAATATGTATATTTTATCTTTTGAAGTAGATATAGATTCTTTAATTTGAAGTATCTGATTAATATTTTTTGAATTCCCATCAGTTTCAACCTCATTAATTTTATTTATAAACTCTTTGCTGCTTAATGAAATAGTATTTTGATTATCAATATTATTTGTTAATAGATAAACTTTTTCATTGACGTGTGATTTAGCTATACTAAGAGCATAATTTTTAGCTATATCTATTAACCTTCCATCTTCATCAATTGCATCCATACTAAATGAATTGTCTAAATAAACAAAAACTTTATCAGAGTTAATTAGATTTTTTTCATCTTTAGTGAAGGGTTTGCAAAAAGCAAGAATTAAAAAAGCTGTAGCAAATAATCTTGTTATCAGAACAAGTATATTTTTAATATTTCTTTTTCTTGTATTATCCTGCTTAATATCTTTTAGGAACCTAACACTACTAAATAAAATTGTCTTGTGCCTTCGAAGATTAAATAAATGAATTAAAACGGGTATTGCAAGTGCAAAAAGTGCGTAGAGTAGCTGAGGGTTTTGATAGTTCATCAAAGTGCAAAGTTAAAGAATTTAGTAATATCAGAACCTTTTACCTAAATTATTTTTCCGTCAACCAAATTTATTACTCTATTTGTTTGATTAGCTAACTCTTTATTATGTGTAACGATTATAAAAGTTTGATTGAGTTCTTTATTTAATTTAATAAATAAATCATGAAGAATTTTTGAATTTTCTGAATCAAGGTTTCCAGTAGGTTCATCTGCTAAAATTACTGCAGGAGAATTAATTAATGCTCTTGCTACTGCTACCCTTTGTTTTTCACCTCCAGAGAGTTCATTTGGCATATGATCTTTTCTATGCTCTAATCCTAAAGTTTTGATTAATTCTAGAGCTTTTTTTTCAACATTTTTTTTATCATTTGAAATGTAACCGGGAATACAAATGTTTTCAAAGGCAGTAAATTCACTGAGTAAATTATGAAACTGAAAAATAAAACCTATTTCTAAATTTCTAAATATTGCTAAATCTTTTTCCTTTAAAGTATTAGGATTTATATCATTTATTAAAATTGATCCAGAATTGGGTTTTTCCAAAGTTCCAATTAGTTGAAGTAAGGAGGTCTTTCCCGCTCCAGATGGGCCCATAATTGAAACGATTTCACCTTTATTAATTCTTAGGTCAATCCCTTTTAGCACCTCTAACTTATCATAAGAGAATTTTAGATTATTTACGGATATCATTTTCTTGTACTTTTAAAGTAAAGATAATCTAAATAATATATAATTTTTAGAGAAACACTATTTTGAAGTGGAAGATTAAATGAATCTTCTATATTTTCAGACCAATTATTTCTTAACAAGTTAGTTTGATTATCTACAGCATTTTTCCAAACTAATTTAATTTGACTTCCAGGTGCGAACCACCAACTAAAATTAATATCTGATGTCCATGTACTATAATTAATATTAGTTTTATCCTGATAAGCTGATTGATTAGAGACATCATTAAGATATCCATTATTATCCAGAGTTTTAAATTTTAAATTCTCCACCTGGTCTAAATGATATCTTAATTTTAAATTGAAACTAATCTTGTTATTTACAATATAACTAGCACTTAAAACATTTGTTAGCATGAAAGTATTTCTTATTCCAAAAATAGGTTCATCGTTTTCTTGATTTTCTAATATTGTGTCCATAACATAACCAATATCATTATATTTATTTTTAATTGATAATATATATCTTAATGAAAGTTTATCATTAAATCTAATTCTAGGTGCAATTCTTAATCTATACATATATCCTGAATATAATGGATTTATTGATCCACCACCACCAATATCAATAGCTATTTTTTTTCTATAATCAGATGACATCCAGCTTCCAAAATAGATATATTTTGATCTCTTGAGAGGGCTTAAAAGGTTATTAGTTCTTGCTTCATAATAATCGACTTTTTCATAAGGACTTGCTTTTAATCTTGCAAATACAGTTAGATATTTTTTTAGAGTAACTTTAGATTCTAATTCTAAATTAAGGTCAGTAAATTTATTATCAGTAAATAAAGTTTCATGTCTAACCTTTAAATTAATATCAGAATTAATAAATCTTTTGTTTTCAGATGTTTGAAAATAACCTAAATTTATTCCATTTGTAATGGAATTGTTTGAATACAAGAACCCTAAATCATTTGGGTTATATTTATCGTCTTCAAAGGATCTAAATAATTCATATTGATACTTTCCACTAGTTTTACCAACTGCTAACATTCCTGCAAAACCTCTAATATTGTTTGACCCTTCAAATTCCTGACTTAATTTCAGATTAGCGCCATAAACACGAGTGTTTTCTTCGTTATTTATTTTAGCAAATAAACCACTAACATTAGCATCTCTGGATGATCCATTTTGAACCATGTGAGTATTCATAAAGCTAATAGATGAGTTATTTTTAAGAGCTTTGTCAAAAATTATAACATTGAAATTTGTTAAAGGTTTATCAACAGTTTTATTAGTTACTGCATTTAAAGCTGCAATGCCTAAACCCTTATTAGTTCTACCTGAAATTTTAGTTGCATTTAATAAATCATCTTGAACTCTCCTGCTGTAGAACATTTCTCCACCAATATTAAATAGTTCTACACCTTCATTAAAAAATTGTCTTTTTTCCTCATATTTAACTTCAAAAGGAGATAAGTTTAAAACCTGAGCATCTGAAGCTGCCTGACCAAAATCTGGTATTAAAGTCATATCTAGAGTAAAACTCTCATTAATTCCATATTTTAAATCCATACCAAAGTTATTTGGATATTCTTTATTACCATCATACGATTCGTAATATAAAGATGAGTATGGCATAAAAGATAATCTAATTGGTGAATTAATATTTTTAATACCATCTAATAAACCAGACTGAATAGAATAGTTTTGAAATGTAACATCAATTGGGTTCCAGCTATAATCTTCCCTATATCTTCTTATTGTTCTAGCGATATTTAAGGCCCAACTTTTGTTATTATCAGGAAATCTTAATGAAGAAAAAGGAATAGCTATTTCAACATTCCAACCTTCATTGTTAATTTTTACTGAAGAGTTCCAAACAGCGTTCCAAGATTGATCTTCATTTCCAGAGTTTATTTTTGAGTCAATTTGAACTCCTGCTGCTGTAACTGCAAATGAATATTCCATTTGACCATTATTATAGGGGTTTAAATAAATAGCAAAAAGATCACAATTTTTTTGTTTATCATCTCTTGATGAAAGTTCCATTAAAATACTATCTGGTGCATTGTCTAAAAGTTTAGCAGCCACATATAAATATTTATCATCATAGCATAGTTTTACTTCTGTCTTTTGATTGGAACGTTCTTTTGCACCATTGTTTGGTGATAATTGTATAAAATTATTGGCTAAATTTAAATCTTGCCAAGCTAAATCATTAAAAAAACCATCTATTTTAATTTTTTCAGAAGCATTAACTTTAGAAATATCATATATTTTTTTCTCTGAAAATTGAGAAAAAGAAAATAATGGACAAATTATAATAACTAAAAAAAACTTTAATTTCATCTTTAAAAAATAAGTTACAAAAATAGAATTTATTATCTGTTTTTTGCTCTAAATTAATTTCAAACATATATTTTTACAAACTTAAATTTATAACATGAACTTACACGAATATCAAGGAAAAGAAATGCTTAACAGCTTTGGGGTTAGAATTCAAAGAGGTATTGTTGCTAATAATGTAGATGAAGCAGTTGAGGCTGCAAAAAAACTAACTGAAGACACTGGAACATCTTGGTGGGTCGTTAAAGCTCAGATTCATGCTGGTGGAAGGGGAAAAGGTGGTGGAGTTAAATTAGCAAAATCTTTATCAGAAATTGAAAGTATTTCAAATGATATTTTAGGGATGCATCTTATTACTCCTCAGACGTCTTCAGAAGGAAAACTAGTAAGTCAAGTTTTAATTGCTGAAGATGTTTATTATCCTGGTGAGAGTGAGACGTCTGAATTTTATATGTCCGTTTTATTAAATAGATCAAGTGGAAGAAATATGATTATGTATTCCACTGAAGGTGGTATGGATATTGAAACTGTTGCTGAACAAACTCCTCATTTAATTTTTACAGAAGAAATTGATCCATCTGTAGGTTTGCAAGGGTTCCAATGTAGAAAAATTGCTTTTAACCTAGGTTTAAGTGGCAATGCTTTTAAAGAAATGACAAAATTTGTTTTTGCTTTGTATACAGCATATGACCAAACTGATTCATCATTATTTGAAATAAACCCTGTTTTAAAAACTTCTGATGACAAAATAATGGCTGTTGATGCGAAAGTTTCTATTGATGACAATTCACTTTTTAGACATAAAGATTTTATTGCTTTAAGAGATAAAAGAGAAGAGGACCCTACCGAAGTAGAAGCAGACGAATATGGATTAAATTTTGTTAAACTTGATGGTGATGTTGGTTGCATGGTTAATGGAGCTGGTCTAGCAATGGCAACAATGGACATAATTAAAATGGCTGGAGGAAATCCTGCTAATTTCTTAGATGTTGGTGGAACAGCTGATGCTAAAAGAGTCGAACAAGCTTTTAGAATAATTTTAAAAGATTCTAATGTTAAAGCAATACTAGTAAATATCTTTGGTGGTATTGTTAGATGTGATAGAGTAGCTCAAGGAATTGTTGATGCTTATAATAATATCGGAGAGATACCTGTTCCATTAATTGTCAGACTTCAAGGTACTAATGCTAAAGAAGCAAAAGTCCTTATTGATGAAAGTGGTCTTAAAGTGGAATCAGTAATATTATTACAAGAAGCAGCTGATAAGGTTGCAGAAGTACTTAGTTAGAGCTTTTTAAGCTCTCTGAGCACTTAACTGCACATTTCTCACCATCTATAGCTGCGGAAACAATACCTCCTGCATAACCCGCTCCCTCACCACAAGGATAAATACCTGATATTTCAACATGTTCCAAAGTCTTATAGTTTCGTGGAATCCGTACTGGAGATGAAGTTCTACTCTCAGGTGCATGTATGACAGCATCATTTGTAAGGTAACCCTGCATTTGTTTGCCAAATAATTTGAACCCTTCTTTGAGGTTATCTATAATAAATTTTGGGAAAACTTTATTCAAATCAGCCGATACAAGACCAGGCATATAAGAAGTTTTCGGAAGCGATGAAGAAACTTTTCCCTCTAAAAAATCAATAAGTCTTTGTGCGGGGACCTTTTGAGAGCCTCCAGCAATTTGACATGCTTTTTGTTCTATATTTTTTTGATAAAACATTCCAGCTAAAGCCCCTTTATTTTCAAATTCTTTAAAATCACTTTCTTTTAATTCTACAACAATTCCAGAATTAGAATGTGGCCCATTTCTTTTTGAAGGTGACCAGCCATTTGTGACAACTTCACCTGGACTTGTCGCGCAAGGAGCAATAATTCCTCCCGGACACATGCAAAATGAATAAACTCCTCTACCATTTACTTGTCTAGAAATAGAATATGGGGCAGGGGGTAAGTAATCTCCTCTTTCGCTACATTTATATTGAATTTGATCTATAAGTTTTTGAGAGTGTTCAACTCTAACGCCAAGAGCAAATGATTTAGATTCTATTAAGATATTATTTCTATCAAGAATTTCAAATATATCTCTAGCTGAATGTCCAGTAGCTAAAATTAATTTTTCACAATCAATCTTTTTACCATTTTTCAATTCTAACTTAGAAATTTTATTGTCTTTAGTTATGATATCTACAACTCTTGTATTAAAATGAATTTCTCCACCATATTTAAGAATTGTATTACGAATATTTTCAATTATTTTGGGAAGCTTATTTGTTCCAATATGTGGATGTGCATTTATCTTTATATCCGAATTAGCCCCGTGTTCAACTAAAATATCTAGTATTCTATTAACATCTCCTCTTTTTTTAGATCTAGTATAAAGCTTACCATCAGAATATGTTCCAGCTCCACCTTCACCAAAACAATAATTAGAATCAACATTTACAATATGTTCCTTTGTTATATTAGCTAAATCTCTTCTTCTATTTTTTACATTTTTTCCTCTTTCAAATAAAATTGGTTTAATACCATTTTCAATTAACGTTAATGCAGCAAATAAGCCTGCAGGTCCAGCTCCAATTATATGTGCCTCTTTAGATTCTACAACATTTTTAAAATTAAATACTATATCTCTTTTAGGAATAAATTTGATGTTAATATAAACTTCAATAGTAAGATTAATTTTAATAATCTTTTGTCTTGCATCTATTGACTTCTTTATAATCTCAATATGGGTAATATTTTTTTTATCAATTTCTAATAATTTACTAACCTCATTTTTTAAAAGATGATTTTTAGAAGATGTTTCTGGACTAACTTGTATTTGTAAAGATTTAATCATATTGGTAAAAGTACGTAATGCATATTTTTAAACTATATTTTTATAAGTATTGTTGTTTTATTTGTAGTGATTATTTTTGCTGACTATTATGAAATATTTTTTTCTTTTACTTTTTTGCTTTTCTAATACTTTAGTTTATTGTTCTGATACATTATCTATATCTAAATTTATTATCATTAATGATGATACTATATTTACATCTGAAATCCCCCAATTAGATATTATAGATTTTAAAAATGTTAATGATAAAAAAAACTTTTATAAGTTAAAAAGAAGAGTTATTAAAGTTTATCCTTTTGCATTAAAAACAAAAGTTAAAATAGATAATATTAATAAAGATCTATTAATTATTTCAAAAAAAAGAAAGAAAAAAAGATACACAAGAAAAGTTGCAAAATTAATTAAGGACGAATATACTATAGCATTAAAAAAACTTACTATTAAGGAGGGGGGAATACTTATTAAATTAATTTATAGAGAAACAGGTATAAGTACATATGATATTTTAAAAGAATATAGAGGATGGTTTAATGCTTTTTTATGGCAGTCATTTGCAAAAGCATATGATCATGACCTAAGAACTTTATATGATCCTATAAATATTAAAGAAGATAATTATATTGAACTAATTATTAAAAAAGAATTTAAAAAATAACTTATTTTTTAATAAAATTAATTGAAGATTTATTATTATTTTTATATAAACTCATTATATAGGTGCCTTTATTTAAGTAATTAATTGACAGTATTTTAGATGGGTTTTTTATGGACCTCATTAATTTTCCACTTATATCTCTAATTTCAATTTTGTCAAAATTATAATTACTTTCAATATTTATAAAATCTATAGCAGGATTTGGATATATTTTAAATTCGTATTTCTCCTCAATTACTGAAGATGGATTACTCATATTTTGATAAAATGTTACGCCATATTCCCCTCCAACTATTAAATCCATGTCACCATCATTATCTAAGTCACCAAATTCAGGAGAAAGTATTGTTCCTTGATTAGATGTATCAGGAAGTAAACCAAATGGATTAAGTACTTGGTTTTGAAATTGTGGGTTGGTTAGTGTACCTTTGTTTTGTCTATATTTAAAGTTTAAACCACTGTAGGATTCTAAAATTAGTAAATCTAGATCGCTATCCCCATCAATATCTGTGAATGCAGGTGATGAACCAAAAGCAATGTTATTAAGACCAAAAGCGTTTAATTGAGGATTTGAAAATATAGGGCTATTAGCATCTCCAATGTTTTCTATAAAACTTAATACAGCATTGTATGAATATGAGCTAAAATCTAATGAGTTATTAATAGTAATAATATCTAGATCTCCATCACCATCTATGTCTACTATATCTGAACAAACAAATGAAGAATCATTTATTAGCCCAAAAGGATTGGTAACTGGACTAGTAAATTGTGGAAGTGTTGGGTTACCAACATTTTCAAAATATCTAAAAGAAGAATTTAAATCAGTTGAATACTGGTATGTTGAATAATCATAAGAATAATATATTCCAGAAAGATTTGATAAAATATCATAATCACCATCATTATCTAAATCTATTAAATTATGATTTAAAATTGAAAAATCAGAAAAAATAAAAGGATTTTGAAGATTAAATGGATTAGTGTAGGGAAGAGAGAACCCAGGGTTATAATTTTCTTCATATGTAAAGCCATTAATATATGAGTAGTTGTTATAATCATATTGAGCATTGGAAAATAATAGATCTAGGTCTCCATCATCATCTAAATCAACTAACTCAGCTTTTCCCCACTGCGATATAGTATCTGCAGATATACCTGCAGGATTAAGAACGGGAGGAGCAAAAGTTTGTGCTTGAGTATAATTAGGAGATGATAATCCAAAAATAATTGCCAATGATCCAAGAGTGATTCTTAATTTGTTGAAAGAAATTTTATTATTTAGAAAATCAATTAGTTTCTGAATTTTAGAAATCAATTTATTAATTATATCCTCAATAGAATTATCATTCTTTTTTATTAAGAATTTTAATCTCTCAATATGGTTATTGAGCTGCCTTTTCTTTCTTGAGTACCTATTGTATTTCATAATAATATTATATGTTTTCAAATATACATCTTATTCAAAGTTTAAAAAATAAAATTAAAAATTATCTTATATATTTTTTTTCCAAAAAGTTGTGTTAGGAATTGTAAGTCCTTGCTTATAAGTATCTGAGCTAGTATTTAAGATATTTGGTCTAATTTTATTTTTTAATATATGTATATCATAAATTTCATCAAGTGAATTTTGATATAGAATTTTTCCTTCAATTTTTGCAGTTGGAAGGTGTATTACAATTATACCAGATTCATTTGCATTTTTAGCAAAAGGTAATTTAGAGAATGTGGTAGACTTCTTTCGAAGTTTTGATAATCCTATAAAAAGATAATCTTTATTTAGACTCATCCCTCTAACAAACCCATCTACTTTTATTATTACTTTGTATGAGCCATCATCTGTATTAATTTTTACTAATTCTCCAGTAGCTGAAAGTAGTACATATAATTCATCATTAAAAATTCTAGGAGTATGTGGCATTGGTAAACCTTTTGCAATAATTTTATTAGATTCTATATCGTAGATAACACCACTATTTGTAATATTTTCTCTCCAGCTTTTAGCTGTATTCCCATTATTAAATGCAGTTGCATATTTCGGTTTTCCATTTAACATTGCCATTCCATTCAGGTGACATCTATCCTCTGAAGTGATCTTATCTATTTGTGGTGGGGTCCAGTAAGGTTCAAAATTATAATTTTCATTGATTTTTACAATACAAGAAAATAGTGTGTTAACAGCATATAATATATTATTACTTCCAAAACTAATATCATGAATATCTAGGCTTCCAGTGTGAAATGTTATTCTTGGCAGATATAAACTATCATATTTATTAGGAGATTTTGGATAAAATTTTGCTAAATATTGTGAATTTTTTAGAATAATTATTTCATCTCTGCATGCAATCGCAATTTTATCATTTTCTTCATCTTCAGCAATACCCATAGCTTTATCAAAGTTTCTAGCTAACTGGATAAGATTATTATTACTATTTGCGGAAATAAGTACAACTTTACCAGCTTGATATGTTGAAATAGCGATACTACAGTTCAGCTCTAAGAGTATATCAGCAATTTTTGGGGTAAATGTGCACGAAAATGGTTTTAGTTCCTTTTTTGTCATTCTTTAGAAACTTATTTAATAAATTCAGATGAAACCTTCTTGTTTCTTGGTCCATCAGAATAATCATAAAAACCTTTTCCAGACTTTATTCCTAAGTTTCCATCTTTAACCATTTTTAATAAAAGTTGAGAAGCTAAGTATTTATCATTGTTAAAACCTTTGTGCATAACATCTAAAATTGAAAGACAAACATCCAAACCAATAAAATCAGCAAGATGTAGTGGCCCCATTGGATGAGACATTCCAAGAATCATAACGGTATCAATTTCTAGTACTCCGGAAACATTTTCTTCTAAAGTTAATATTGCTTCATTAATCATGGGCATTAGTATTCTATTTGCAACAAAGCCTGGAGCATCATTAACCTCTACAGGTATTTTCCCCAAACTTTTACTTAATTCCATTATAATCTTTGTTACCTCTTTAGAAGTTTCTTTTCCTTTTATTACTTCAACTAATTTCATAATAGGAACTGGATTCATGAAATGCATTCCTATTATCTTGTCTTTTCTTTTAGTTTGATGAGCTATTTCAGTTATAGATATAGACGAAGTATTTGATGCAAGTATTGTCTTTTCTGGACATAGAAGATCTAGTTCATTAAATATTTTAAGCTTAAGATCAACATTTTCAGTAGCTGCTTCAACAACTAAATCACAATCTAAGACAGAATTCTCTAAACTTGTTGAAAGAATTATATTATTTAATGTTTCATTCTTTTGATCTAAGGAAATCTTTTCTTTAGTAAGCATTCTGTCAAGATTTTTTTCAATAGTTTTCATGGCATTATCTAAAGAATCTTGAGAAATATCAACCATAATAACTTGATATCCCTTTTGAGCAAAAGCATGAGTAATTCCATTTCCCATAGTTCCTGCTCCAATAACTGTAATATTTTTCATTTTTATTTTTTTA
>TARA_B110001450_G_scaffold108338_1_pt1 | contig 10873 bp, 12 predicted proteins | sample TARA_B110001450 | Tara Oceans TARA_B110001450 (sample SAMEA4396538) | marine metagenome | biome: Polar Biome; feature: [SRF] surface water layer (ENVO:00010504); material: water (ENVO:00002006), including particulate matter (ENVO:01000060) such as... | depth 5 m | reverse complement strand
AAAGTTTAGACCATTAAAACTAAACTTCATTTTATATAAATACTTATTTATGCTCAATTAGACTTCTAATTTCATGAGAAAACACAAAATAATTTGACTTTCTACTTTAACTAATGGTTAACAACTTTAACTTGAATAAGTCATAAAATAATGTATTTTTACAAACTTTAAATAAATTATAATTTAATGGGGAAAATCATAGCAATAGCAAATCAAAAAGGAGGAGTAGGAAAAACTACAACATCTGTAAATTTAGCTGCATCCTTAGGAGTACTTGATAAAAAAGTACTTTTGATTGATGCTGATCCACAAGCTAATGCAACATCAGGCCTAGGTATTGATGTGGATGCTGTAGAAATTGGTACTTACCAAATTTTAGAACATTCTAACACTGCAAAAGAAGCTATTCTAAAAACAAACTCTCCTAATGTAGATATTATTTCATCACACATAGATTTGGTTGCCATAGAAATTGAATTGGTAGACAAGCAAAATCGTGAATATATGCTAAAAACAATTTTAGCTGATATCATTGATGATTATGATTATATTTTAATTGATTGTGCGCCATCATTAGGATTACTCACTTTGAATGCATTAACTGCGGCAAACTCTGTTATAATACCTATTCAATGTGAGTATTTTGCACTTGAAGGATTAGGTAAGTTACTAAACACTGTAAAAAGTATTCAAAAAATTCATAATGAAAACTTAGATATAGAGGGACTACTTTTAACAATGTATGACTCGCGTTTAAGATTATCTAACCAAGTTGTTGAAGAAGTTCAGAAACATTTTAATGAGATGGTATTCGAAACAATTATTCAAAGAAATGTTCGTTTGAGTGAAGCTCCAAGTTTTGGTGAAAGTATTATTAGTTATGATGCTAGTAGTAAAGGAGCAAATAATTATTTGAGTTTAGCTGAAGAGATCATTAATAAAAATAAGTAAGCAGGCATATGGCAAAGGCAATGAAGAAGCAAGCATTAGGACGAGGATTATCTGCTCTTTTAAAAGATCCTGAAAAAGATATAAAATCTGCTCAAGATAAAAATGCTGAAAAAGTTGTTGGTAATATTATTGATTTAGATATTGATGCTATTGAAGTAAATCCGTTTCAACCGAGATCAACTTTTAAAGAAGAATCTTTAAAAGAATTGGCTGTTTCTATAAAGGAATTAGGAATTATTCAACCAATAACGGTTCGTAAAACAGGTGTTAATGAATTTCAATTAATTTCTGGAGAAAGACGATATCGAGCGTCAAAAATAGCAGGACTAAAAACCATCCCCGCATTTGTTCGTTTAGCTAATGATCAAGAATCTTTAGAAATGGCTTTAGTTGAAAATATTCAACGCCAAGACCTGGATCCAATTGAAGTAGCGCTATCTTATCAAAGATTAATAGATGAAATAAATCTTACACAAGAACAAATGAGTGATCGTGTAGGAAAAAAACGTTCAACAATAGCGAACTATTTGCGTTTATTAAAACTTGACCCAATTATTCAAACAGGAATGAAAGATGGTTTTATTTCTATGGGACATGGAAGAGCTATTATTAATATTTCTGAATTATCAGATCAATTAGACATCTACGAACAGATATTAACTAAAAAACTTTCTGTAAGAGATACCGAAAAACTAGTACAGCAATATAAAAAATCAAAAATAAACTCACCGTTAGAGGAAAAGAAAGATCCAGAATATATTAAAAATAGTGTTAAAAATTTCTCAGAATTTTTTGGAACTAAAATTGATGTCAGTCTAGGTAAATCTGGGAAAGGTAAAATTACAATTCCATTTGCATCAGAAGAAGATTTTAACCGAATTAAAAAGCTCCTAGATCGTGAAAAATAATTTTTTAATTACATTATTTTTAACTGTTATATCATTTAGCTTATTTGGACAAAAGAACAAAGCTCTTAAAATAAAATCTAAAGATTCAATCTCAATAAAAACCTATGAAATTGACCCACTTTCTCCTGCTAAAGCAGCATTTTACTCAGCAGTTCTTCCTGGTTTAGGACAAGGATTTAATAAGCAATATTGGAAAATACCTGTTATATATGCCGGATTAGGAACTGGTATATCAATATATTCATGGCAAAATAAACAATACAACCGATATAGAGACGCTTATAAAAGACGAACTTTAGGATTTACTGATGATGAATTTACTGAAACATCAGACGAATCAATAATACGTGCACAACAGTACCATAAAAAAAATAGAGATTTAGCCTTACTAAGTACTGTATTATTTTACATATTAAATATAGTTGAAGCAAATGTTTCTGCACATCTAGCACAATTTAATGTGAATAAAAACCTAACACTAAATCCGAATATTTATCAAGATGAATTTTCATTTCAACCAAAAGTAGGTGTAACACTTAATTATCAGTTCTAATGAATATTGCATTATTAGGATACGGAAAAATGGGAAAAGCTATTGAAAAAATAGCTTTAGAACGTGGTCATACAATTGTTTTAAAATCAAAAAGAAATACAACCGATTTAGATTTATCAACAACCGACGTCGCTATAGATTTTAGTATACCAAGTACAGCTGTAAATAATATTACTACTTGTTTAAACAACAATACACCTATTATCTCAGGAACTACAGGTTGGCTTGAAAATTATGATGACATGGTAACGCTATGCAACAAAAAAAAAGGATCATTTATTTATAGTTCTAACTTTAGCTTAGGAGTAAATGTTTTTTTTGAATTAAACAGATACTTAGCTAAGATGATGAGTAATCTAAAACAGTATCATGTTAGTATTGAAGAAATACACCATACTCAAAAGTTAGACGCACCAAGCGGAACAGCTATATCACTTGCAGAAGATATTGTTGAATATACAGAAAAAACTTCTTGGGTTACTGAAAAAAAAGAAGGTGAATTTGAAATTCCTGTTCACTCTAAACGCATAAATGAGGTACCTGGAACTCATATCATTGATTATTCAAGCAATGTTGACAGTATTAAAATAGAACATGTTGCACACAATAGAAATGGTTTTGCTTTAGGTGCTATAATTGCTGCGGAATGGATTCTAAACAAAAAAGGAGTCTTTAAAATGAAAGATGTTCTTAATTTATAAACTAAGAGCGAAACATTATAAATAGCTATTAATTAAACAAAAAATACTATTCAATTTTGAATAAATTGAAATAAAAAATAAAAAATATGACACTTACACAATGGTTTATCTTTTTCTTAGTTATTCAACTAGTACACGGATTAAGCACCTGGAAATTATATATTAAAGCCGGAAGACAAGCTTGGGAAGCCTTTGTACCTGTATATAATGCAATTGTTTTAATGCAAATTATTAACAGGCCAAAATGGTGGACAATTTTATTGTTTATTCCAGTTATAAACTTAATTATGTTCCCTGTTTTATGGGTTGAAACTTGTAGAAGTTTTGGTAAAAACACTTATTTAGATACTGCATTGGCAATACTATCATGTGGTTTATATGTTACCTACATAAATTACACTCAAGAACCAACACACATTAAAGACCGAAGTTTAGAGCCTAAAAGTAGTTCTGGCGAATGGACAAGCTCTATATTGTTTGCCATTATTGCTGCTACCTTAGTACATACGTATTTTATGCAGCCATTTGTAATCCCTACCTCTTCATTAGAAAAAACCTTATTAAAAGGAGATTTTTTATTAGTGAGTAAATTTCATTACGGCGCTCGATTACCAATGACTGCAGTTGCTGCTCCAATGGTTCACGATACTCTACCTTTAGTAAATACACCTTCATATCTAAAAAAACCACAAATACCATATTTACGTATTCCTGGTTTTCAAAAAATAAAACGTAACGATATAGTAGTTTTTAACTGGCCTGCAGATACATTGTTTAATATGTACATTGCTGCAGATAAAAAATATGAAAAACCAATTGACAAAAAAACAAACTATGTAAAACGTTGTGTTGGTATTGCTGGAGATTCTTTAGAAATTAGAGATGGTTATGTTTTTATAAACGGAAAACAAACAGTTTTACCAGACAGAGCAAAAACTCAATTTTACTATACCGTTATTTCGAAAAAAATATTATCTGCAAAATATTTAAAAGAAGAAATTGGTACAACGGAATACAATAGGTTTTATGTACTGGATAAAAAAACAGCTATAAATAGATACAGAAAAATTGATAATCTATTTAAACCATTTCCAAATGACTCTACAAAATACCTAATAGAGTTTCAAGGTGACTTCAAACCACCTAATGACTTTAAAGCTACAGACAGATACTCCATAAACATGTCTGATGAAGAGCAAAAGAAATTACGTGAAAATTCAAATATTGTATCTGTAAAAAGAAATACAAAACCAAAAGGAGAAAAAGACGATCGCCCAATATTCCCAAGTAACAAAAACGGAGTTTGGAACGGTGACAACATGGGACCAATTTATATTCCTGAAGCTGGGAAAACTGTTGCATTAAATAAAGAAGTGCTACCATTATATAAAGACATCATTTCTGAATACGAGGGAAATAAATTAAGTACTGATGGACATGACATATACATTAACGATAAAATAGCAACCTCATACACTTTCAAGCAAGATTATTATTGGATGATGGGAGATAACCGACCAAATTCTTTAGATGCAAGATACTGGGGATATGTTCCTTTTGACCACGTGGTAGGAAAACCTGTATTCGTTTGGATGAGTATTAGTGGGGTAGAACTAGGCTTAAAAAACTTTAAAAATTGGGTTTTTAACAAAGAACGAATTTTTACAACTGTTGGCGGAAGCGGAAAACCAGTTTCATACCTCCCTTATTTCTTAATATTATTAGTTATTTGGCAAGGGTATAAATTTTACAAGAAAAAGAAAGCAACAAACGAAGAAGAGTAATTAGAAATAAATATTCATAACTAAAAGGAATGAAAATTCGTTTTAGTTATGAATATTCATTTATGAGTCAAAAAATAATAATGAACTTATTAATTCATCCTACCTACTTCCCTTCAATTGCTCACTTTATAGCAATAAGTAAATCACAAACAATACTTTTTGAAGCTGCTGATAATTTTCAGAAACAAACGTACAGAAACAGAATGTTTATATATGGAGCTAATGGAAAACTATTGCTAAACATTCCTACAAAACACGATAAGGCTTCAAATAAAATAAGTTATCACAATATTCAAATTGAAAATATTGAAGATTGGCAAAAACAACATTGGAAATCAATAGTTTCTGCTTATAAATCATCTCCATTTTTTGAATATTATGAAGATGATTTTAAGGAGATATTTTTTTCTCCACAAACATCATTATACCAATTAAACATCTCTATTTTCAAGATAGTATGTGAATGTATAGAATTAGATTTAAAAGTAGAGTTTACAACATCCTACGATAAGGAAGTAAACACAAAAAATTGTATCGATTTACGAACGCTAGTAAACTCAAAAAAAGAAAACATTCCCTTATTTGAAAATTACACACAAGTATTTTGTGACAAATATGGCTATTTAAATAATTTAAGTATCCTAGATTTACTTTTTAACGAAGGACCTAATACTTTAAATTATTTAGAATCACAAAAAGTGTTTTGGTAATGCAAGCAATTATTCATTATTTTTTACATATTGTAGCCCCATTAATATTTGCATATCTATTTTTTAAAAGCAATTGGAAAAAAGTATATCTAGTATTTTTACTTTCTATGTTAATTGATTTAGATCATTTATTAGCAAACCCAATATTTGACCCAAATAGATGTAGTATTAATTTTCACCCCTTACATTCTTTTTACGCAATCATTTTATATGTTGCATTACTATTTCCAAAGAAAACAAGAATTATTGCTATTGCACTATTATTTCATATTATAACAGATTGGATTGATTGCTATATGACAATAAATAATTGGTAAAAAAAGGACTATAATTAGAAATATACAGATGCTTTAATTGGGTAATGATCAGAATATTTATGAGAAAAATTAGAAAAATCTACGAGCTCAATATTCTCATCAACTAATATAAAATCAATGCGTAATGGAAAAAATTTAAAGTCGAATGTTTTACCAAAACCTTCACCTGAAATTTCAAAGGCATCTTTGTAACCTTGATTTTTAAATTGTTTATAAATATAAGAATATGCTGTATTATTAAAATCTCCTAGTATAATTTTTTTATAATCACATTGTTGCTGATGTCTTAAAATCAACTCCGCTTGTTCTTGCTGCATTGCAAACTTACTACCTATACGTTGTACTAAATATTCTGTTTTTTGTTGAGATAAATACTTTATATCTGGGTTAATATGTAAAGACTCAAAATGTATATTATAAATTCGTAGTGTATCGCTGTTTTTTACAACATCAATGTAAATAGCTTTATTATTGGTGTTTAAAAATTTAATCTCACCCTTATTAATAATTTTATTTTTGGAAAATATAGCTTGACCATATTTAATTTTTTCACCAGAAAGACTTTGATATTTGTACTTGTAATTAGGCAAACTAAAATCTTTATGTGGATTAAATTCCTGAAATGCAATAACATCAACATTTTCCTTAAGAACAAACTGCGCTATTTTATTTTCAATCCCTTCTGTATCTATCCAATTATATATATTAAAGAGCCTTACGTTATAACTCATTACAGAAAGGCTCGTTTCATTACTTTTAGCATCTGATGAAAACTTATATAATGTATTTAAGTTTTTATAACCTAAAACTAAAACAAATAGTGATAATAATAATTGCTTTTTAACTTTTAGCAACCAATACAAGCAGAAACAAGCATTTAATAATATTAATACCGGAACAGATAAACTTAAAACTGAGAGTATTGATAAATTTTTTGGTGCTACAAACGGTAATAAATATGCGAAAAGTAAAACTAATGCAACTAGACCGTTTAAGAGATATATTAATTTATCTATAAAATTTAAATTTTTCATCCTGAAGTTAAAAGACGTTAATCTTTTCCTGATTGAAATAAAAATGACTTTTCTTCTTTAGACAAGCTTTCATAACCACTTTTACTGATTTTATCTAAAATAGCATCTATCTTTTCTTGCTTAATTCTCTTTTTTTGAAGTACAGAATTATCTGAAGCTTTTCGTTGTGATTTCATTTTATGTACTGTTTTTAGATTTGTTTTCCTATTGGAATTAAAATAGGAAGATATTTTATCTAAAACTCGTTCGAAACCTTTACCAATATCATTTCCTTTATTCAACTGACTAGCATAAATATATCCTAACAAAGAACCACCTAAGTGCGCTATATGACCTCCTGAATTACCTAAAGGAATTTGAATTAAATCTTTAACAACAAAAAACAAACCAATATGCCACAGTTTAATTCTGAAAGTAAAAATAGAAACTTCCATTTTTGGCATAGCAGCAGAAATGAAAATTAATACCGCCATTACAGAGGCAGATGCTCCTACTAAAAAACTTGCTTGATTTTGGAAAGCAGGAAATAAATTATAAGATAACAAAAACACCACTCCACCAACTAATGCTCCTAACAAATAAATATTTAAGAACATTTTAGCACTATATAAGTTTAAAAACAATCTTGAAACATAATACAACATCAACATATTCATTAACAAATGAAAAAATCCTTGATGTATAAATGAGTATGAAAGTATTGACCAGGGTTTAAATATAAAGGTTGACACATCTTTTGATAAAACAAACCAATTATATAATAAACTCGATTGAAACAAGAATGTACCCAATCCAAATAAAATAAATACAACAACATTAATTGCTATTAATTTTTCAGCAATATTTAAAGTTTTGTACTTGTATATTAATTCCTGTTTAGTCATTAGTTCCAACGGTTTTTATTAAATTGTGTTTTCCTCCAATATAACATCATTATTAAACCGGTTAATGCCCCACCAATATGTGCCCAATAAGCAGTATTATTTGGACTAAAAATAGAAATACCTGTTAATCCAGAAAACACATCTAAGCCAATTAGTACCGGAATAAAATATTTTGCTTTTACTGGAACAGGAAAAAATAATAACATTAATTCTGCATTAGGAAATAACATACCATAAGCAACTAACAAGCCCATAATAGCTCCTGACGCCCCAACTGCAGGAGTATTAAATACGCCATAAAATGAACTTAATGAATCTTGACTTACATATTTTAAAATTGATGTATTATAACTACCCGTATCCAACATTTGCGAAATATCATTTGAAGTCAAACCTGCTGTAATTAATTTATCATAAACATTCTGAAATTGGAAATAATTAGCAAGTGTATAAATCAAGCTCGCTCCTATCCCTGCAGAAAAATAAAAGAATAAAAATTTATTTCTTCCCCACATTTGCTCTATTGCACTCCCAAACATCCATAAGGCCAACATATTGAATAAAATATGATTTATATCTGCATGCATAAACATTGTAGACACAAATTGCCATGGCTTAAAAAGTTCATTTTTCACAAAAAATAAACCTAAATGCTCTGTAAGGTTTATACCACTTCTAGCTACTACAAATGAAGCAATAAAAAATAATACATTAATAATTACTAAATGCTTTACGGTATCTGTTATTCTAATCATTACAATAGTTTTTTATCAAAATCACTAGTACTATATGTTATAAATATAGCTTTATTAATCGGAGAAACTGTTGGTTCCTTACAAGCAAATAATCTATTTACAATATCTTCTTGTTCTAGTCTTGTTAAAGATTTTCCACTTTTAATAGCAATACTTTTTGCCATTGATCGCGCTACTAAATTTGAATGAAGCTCATTAACCTCTAGTGCATTACCCATACTCGATAATAAATCATGTATAATAATTGGCGCTTTACTGTCTTCTATGGCAGAAGGGATTCCGGTAACTTCAATCTCCTCATTACTTACATTAGAAAATACAAACCCCGTATTCTCTAACACTTCTTTTACAGTATTGAAATTAAGTAATTCATCTTTAGTAACACTAACCTTAACAGGAAACAATAACTGCTGACTCACTGCCTGATTTATTGTTATATGTTTTAAAAACTCTTCATATAAAATTCGTTCATGTGCTCTATGTTGATGAATAACAACAATTCCTGACTTTATTTTACTAACTATATATTTATTCTGAACTTGAAGTGTTATTTGTTCTTGAAAAACTTCTGACTCATCAAAAAAAGAACCTGTTACCTCTTCTGATTCAAATTCTACAATTGAACCTGATGTTGAATCTGACGATATTTGAGATTCCAAACCAACATACAAACCCTCCCAATCATCACTATTTTTTTTAGGAACTTGTAATGAACTGAATGAATTAGAGGAAGGAACTCTTGATGCAGTTTTTTCATCTAAAAACGGATTAAAGCTACTATCAACTTCAATAATTGGTGTTCCTATTTTCTTGTTTTTATACTCATAAGGAGTATCCATACTAGAATCTCTATTAAAATCTAGAATTGGCGCAATCTGAAACTGACCTAAACTATGTTTTATAGTAGACTTTATAATTGCGTATAAATCATGTTCGTTATCAAATTTAATTTCTGTTTTTGTAGGATGTATATTAATATCAATAGTTTTTGGATCTACATTTAAGTATAAAAAATACCCTGGATAAGACCTATCTTTCAACAATCCGTCAAAAGCAGCAGTGATTGCATGGTTTAAATAAGAACTTTTTATAAATCTATCATTAACAAAAAAGAATTGCTCTTTACTACTTTTTTTAGAAAACTCTGGTTTTGTAACAAATCCAGTAATATTTAATATTTCGGTAGCTTCATTAACTGGCACTAACTTTTCATTTGTTTTAGAACCAAAAACATTTACAATACGTTGTCTATGATTTGAAATTGGTAAAACAAACATTTCAGAACCATTACTGTATAATGTAAAAGAAATATCAGGATGTACTAAAGCAACTCTTTGAAATTCATCAACGATATGACGCATTTCTACTTGATCAGATTTTAAAAAATTACGTCTTGCAGGAATATTAAAAAATAAATTTTTAACTGCAATAGAAGTACCTCGCGGAGTAACCACAACTTCTTGCTCAATAATTTTACTTCCTTCAATTTTTAATATCGTTCCTAGCTCATCTAAATCTCGTTTGGTTTTCATTTCTACATGAGCAATTGCAGCTATTGAAGCCAAAGCCTCACCTCTAAAACCTTTTGTATTAAGCTGAAATAAATCTTCTGCCGTAGATATTTTAGAAGTTGAATGTCGTTCAAATGACAAACGAGCATCCGTAACACTCATACCAGTTCCATTATCTATTACCTGTACTAAGGTTTTACCTGCATCTTTTATTATTAGTTGTATTGAAGTTGCTTTTGCATCAATTGCATTTTCCAACAACTCTTTCACAACAGAAGCAGGTCTTTGAACAACCTCTCCAGCTGCTATTTGATTTGCTACATGATCAGGTAATAATTGAATAATATCTGACATTAAAAAAGTTTGATGTTATATTTATCTAAAACAAGAAGTGCTACTGCTACAAGTAATATGAAAATTACAACAAGCCTTCCTTGTGATTGTTTTTGATCTTTTTCTTTAGTAACAGTTTTCCAGTCATCACGAAAGGATGCTCTTCGTTTGAAACTACCTTTTATAGAGGTAGCTTCTTTAGCTCCATGATGTTTTTCATGCAAACGCTCTAGCCTTTCTTTTCGCTCATCATAATGACGAGGTTTGTATCCAAAAGTTTTATTTTTGTTTTGCTTAAAAAGGGTTGGTAATCTCATAACTAATTAAAAACTGTAGTTTACCAAAAATAATCAATTATACTATATTTTAACACATGATTAGTGGTTATTGTTAACAGGTACTTATAAAAACAACAAAGCTGATTTAAAAAAA
>TARA_B110001450_G_scaffold142024_1_pt1 | contig 10910 bp, 8 predicted proteins | sample TARA_B110001450 | Tara Oceans TARA_B110001450 (sample SAMEA4396538) | marine metagenome | biome: Polar Biome; feature: [SRF] surface water layer (ENVO:00010504); material: water (ENVO:00002006), including particulate matter (ENVO:01000060) such as... | depth 5 m | reverse complement strand
TCCAGTGTTGTTTCCACCAGTGTTGTTTCCACCAGTGTTGTTTCCACTGCCAGCACCGCCATCAGAATCTTCTGTAGAATCTCTGCATCCATCGCTATCTGCATCGGTTGAATTTGTTGAAATCCATCCGAGTTCTCCCTTCGGACAAGAATCGTAATAGTCGGTTACTCCATCGTTGTCATCATCGATGTCTTCGCTTGAATCCTGGCACCCATCGTCATCCCAATCGGTTGTAGCCGTGGATGTCCAATTTGTATCGCCGTTTGGGCAATCGTCGTAAGCGTCGTCAATTCCGTCGCCATCTGTATCATTGGTCGAGTTCGATGCCATTACAACAGAGATTGATTCTAAGGTTGAATCCTGTTCAATGCCTGGTATTTGGTTGAGATGGCCGGTCATGGCTTGTCCTAGGAGAAGAACCGTTAGGAAAAGGGCAACAGACAGTGTTCGCTTGACTTGCATAATGTGAATTGATGTCCTCTTGCTTATAATTTAGTCTCCTTGCAAACTTTTCATACTGGCTTCGGATGCTGAAAAACTGTTGAAGCGTTTTGAATATTTATCTATTCATCCTGCATATACTTTCAATTATTTTGGAAATAACAAGAGTATTTCTCATCCCAATCGATAGATGTCGCCTTGAACCAGGCTTTAGCATTTTCAAAGGCTGGTTCGTCTCGAACCTTTCGCTTTTGCTTTGCACGTTGTGTGATGAGCTTCCAAGCAGTCTTCTCGCCGATTCCAGGAATCGCTTCCAGTTGCTTCTGTGTCATCTTTTCTGGGTGCAAGTTAATTTCCACACCTGTGATCGAACGCGCCCCATGTCCTGTAATGACGACATCAGACTGAGATTCGAGTGGAATGTGGTATTCGACACCGATGAGGATTGGATAGGCACCGATTTGGCGACCAAACGTAATGCCTGCTTTTCCCCTGCATGACTCCGTAGTATGTGCTTCAGTTTGATGTGTTGCCAATCGTGTACGGCCATCATGCGTCTCCCAATGCACATCGGATAATACTTCACCCATAGGGAATAATTCCTCCAGTAGCGGTCCATCAATGGTGTCTCGAACATTGGTTTTGAACATGTTAAATTCCTTTTGAGGGATATCTTGGAAGCCTTCTCCCTCAACTTGTCGAATATTGATTCTACGCAAAAGAAGCCCTTCACGGCGTATTTCATGCAGTAGGTCGAGGTTCATTTGGTACGTAGCGGCAGATTCACCGTTGAGTCCTGCAATGAAATTGAGACCTGGCAAGAGCTTAGGCAACCCCCGTTCACCTCTTTCACGTCCATATTTATTGATGAGACGGATTGCAGATTTCAATTGAGCAGGGTCGCAATTGAGCCAATTGGCTTCGTGTACGCTTGGGTCGGCTGATTCAAGACCAAAGGAAAGAACTGCACCATCTGACAAAGTCTCCACCAGTGTTTTGGTAATCTCTTCTGATTCCTCGAGATTCTGAGCGATGATCGAAGGATTGCCATTATCGGTATGAAGAATGCCAAGTCGCTCATCTTCTCTCAAACCGTGCAACAGTTGAGCGATTGGTTCAGGATTTGGCACGGGGTATTCGAGTTCTTGAACACCTTCTGCCATGTAGGTATAGGTGTCAGTCATGCCTCCAAGTCGAACGTGTTGCACACCGGCATCGTGTGCCAGTCGAACTTCTTCGATAATGTCCTCAGGAGTTCGCCAAATTGGAATTCCCTTTTTCGGTTCAATGCAAAACTTACAACCACGTTTGTAACGAACACATCCTTGGTAGACTTCGACTTCATAGGTAAGTGGTCCTTTCTTCTCCTCCGTTCCTAGGTCAGGATGGCCAGTGACCGATTTACTGCGTGCACCAGCCTGAGCCCATTGTGTCCATTGTTCAGCAGTGCGCCGAGTGTGCTTCCATTCTCCAGATTGCAGGTAGGTGTGAAGAGTTGCATCGGTATCTTGAACTGCTAAAAACAAATTCTTGCGTAACGGTGTCCAACCTTGTTGCCTCCAACCACGTATTGCCCATCCACCAAAGAGTGCGGGGACATTCATTGGAAGGTTGCTGATGAGAGTTCGAGTCTCTTTGAGTGAAAGGGGTGTGCCTCGTAAGTATCGTCCTGGGACAACTGCACCTGCGATGCATGCAATGCCTTCAATGTTGGAAAGTCGGTTTCGAGCCCACGATTCACCATTTGTTCTTACGAAATCTCGCCACTGGTCAATCGTGATATAGTCATAATCGATGTTTGCCTGTTCTAAAACACCGCAGAGATATCGAATATGGAATCCAACATACGGCGGAACTCCGAAAGCAGCAGGTTCATCTTCATAGCCGTCAAGAATCAGCCATTTGGGTGATGTCTGTTCGACCATGATGGCTAACCTCGAGTAGGTTGCCTTCAATCCTTCTTCTCTGGACGGCGTCGAGAGCGCTTCTTTGAATCTTCTTCCTCTTCACGGAGTGCTTGAAGTTCACGATTGGATTTACCATCAGAGTTGTTGTTACCTTGAGGCTTCTTATTGGTGTCGCCACCTTTCTTACCACCTTGTGATACATCGACTTTTATTCGACGTCCAAGTAATTCTGAGCCATTGAGTTTTGAGACGATTTCGTCGCCTTTGTCGGTTTCCTTCACGAATGCAAATGCAAAGCCCTTTGGTTTTCCATCGCCACTTGTTGCGATCACGAGGTCGTTCACAGTTGCGATTCCATTAAACATGGCCTTGATGTTTTCTTCAGTTGCCTTGAAAGGTAGATTTCCAATGTAGAGTTTGAGTCCTTCAGGATCCTTTCTCTTCTCTCTCTTTCCTTTCTTATCGTCACTGTCAGCATCCCGGACGCCAATTTTACGACCGTTGATTTTGTGACCATTGAGTTTTGCAGCAGCTGCATCAGCGTGTGATTTATCGGAATAGGTGACAAATCCAAAGCCACGGTTGACTCCGTTATCATCCGTGAGGACAATACAGTCGGTCATGTCACCGTGTTCGGCAAACAAGGCACGAAGTTCTTCAGTTCCTACTTCCCGTGGTAGTCCACCAATGAACAAACGGCAACCAGGTGCATTTCGTGGACGACGGCCTTGGCCACCGGCTTCTCCCTCGAATCGGAAATAAGTTCGTTCACGACCGTCTTCTCGAACATCAGCAGCGATGAATGTCGCTCGGCCTGATGGGCCTTTGGCAAACATTGCTTCAGCAGCAGCACCCCAACGCTTACCAGAGTTGTTGAGGGCACTGGCGCCTTGGTCAAGTTCAGCCCAGCCAGCGCCGTAATTGTCGGCAAGGGCTCGGAAGGATTGATAATTACAGGTAGGGCAACGGACGTTCCAGTCACCGTCAAGGTGAGGAACAAGAACATCGCCACATGGTGGGCAAATGGCATGAAGAACGCCACAGTCGTCTCGGTCTCGGAAACTGATACGGAGAACAGGGCTGTTCTCTTTGACTTCAGCACGGCATACGTCTCGACGTCGAACTGCATCTGCAGTTTGATGCATGAATCGGTCGACAATACCGGTAACGTGAAATTGTCCGTAGAGGTGTTCGGGAAGAACACTACCAGGTTTTCCTTCGACACAAATGACCTGTGCTTCTCCGTTCTTTTCATTGAGTTTGACTATTTCACACAGAACCGTATCGCCAATTTCTGGTGTGACGATCTTTTTTCCTGCAGCAACAATAGCCATTCCTTCCTCGATTGAAAACATTCCAGTTGTCGTTGCCAAAATATTCCCATCGATTTCGATAGTTCCTACTCCAGCCTCGCATTCTGATGAGGTCGATACATGTGTTCCGGGGGTGACGAGGCTCGGCGTCATAATTTTCATTCCTGTAGCAAACGTGGCCTGAGGTAGGTCGCACGCTGTGTCGCTTGTTTGAACCGGTGTGCTTACCCCTTTTCAACCCCTCATATAGAGAAATTTGAGTCTTCAATCCTCATCTTCGAGTAACTTTGCATCGCCGGGCCGGTGGAAGCGCCAACATCGCACGGTTGTTGTCGCTTTTTTCTTACTGTGATGGAGGTAGGTTGGTGGAAGGCGAAATTCAGTTTCGAGCATGGCTTCAGATTCATAGCCATAATCCCTTCCAAGTGCTTGTACATGTTTTGATTTGGCGCTGTGAAGAACATGGACAACAGGTGCTCCAAGTGAAAATGCATATTCTAAAAGTGGACGGTCAGCCTTAGCCGTTTGTACGCCCCATGGTGGATTCATTAACACAATGTCAGGAACAATTTCAGCTTGTTCACTTTGCAGCGAAATATGTTCTTGAATCACCTTAACGGTACCTTCGCAACGGAGCAAAAGGCGTTCCGCATTGGTTTTGGCAATCTCAACGACCAGCGGGTCTGCTTCAACCAAAGTGACGTGTTGTGCTCCGACAAGTAAACATCCGAGTCCGAGGATTCCGTTTCCTGCACCCAAATCGAGAACCCGTTTCCCTTCCATTTCATCGACTTGGTCGATGCCAAGTATCCAATAGGCAGCTAAGTCTCCTTCAGTTGCGTACTGTTCGAGCTCAACCGAAGTACACGGGTGAGGTTGTAGTTTCGACAATTCAATTGCCAAGTGCTTGGGTCGCATTGCCATCACCAGCGTGGCTGTTGTTGATTGTATTGATTTTGTGAATATTGTTGTTGTTGCTGTTGCTGTTGAGCAAGGGCTTGTGCTTGAAGGCGCATGTAATGGATTTGTTCGGCCTCTTGACGAAGTCGAGCAAGTAATTGTTCACCAGGCTGTTGATTGCCGCAAAATCTGCAGAATCGAATGCCATCTTGATGTTGTTGACCGCAACTGATACAGAATCCCATGTGCTTGCCTCCGTTCTGTCGTTTGGTCGAATCAACTTGAACCTTCTCATTACATTGCGGCTAATTGTAGGAACACTGGCCATGTTTCAAATCCTTCAGCAGACGCTCTTTCGTTAAGATCTTCCCAACGAGGGTCATCCATCACATCTGATGGAGCGACTCCAGCTGCCAAGAGGCCGGTGACCAATTCACGGAATTCGCGCTCAATGTTCGACATTTCTGGTTCTGGCTCAGGAATTGGCTCTGGTATCGGTACATTCACCAAAGAAGGTTCAGAAGCGGTATCGGAAATCTCTGTAGACGGTAATTCCTGTTCGCTTTGAACAGTTTCAGCACCAGGCGGTAGTGGGATAAACACATGCTCTGTGATTTCTTCTTCAGGTTCTGATTCAGTCGGTGGTAGTGGTAATGATGCTCTTTGAGGTTCTTCTGTTTGAACCTCCTCAGTCATACTGTCAAGCAGATTTGAAGAGAAATCATTCATCATATCATCCATGTTTCGATGTTCGTTTACAGCAACAGATGGTACAGCAACGGGCATTTCATTCGGTGATGCTTCTGTGATTTTCACCTTCTTTTCGAGGCGCCCAACGCCCAATACTTCCGCTTGTTGACGAGCAAACTCTGCTGCTTGACGACGTGGTAGGCTGACAAAACATTTCCCAGGAACCGATGATGGTGGGAACGGAAGGTAATACCGTTCCAGTGGAGGTAAAGAAGGATGGCGGAAACAAAGAATACGTTCTGTTTCAAACGGTCTTTGAGATGGCAGGTCCATGGTAAAAGGTACGGATACAATCTCTATCGAACTTCGCATCCACTTTTCATTTGAAATGAGATGTTGCAACCATGGCCCCATATCTGGACTTGCCAAATTTACAAACTGAAATGAAGCATCACGAGGATTAAATTCTTGTTCTTCAAGCAATGATGCCTCTCGACGCGGTCGGTGGAATACAGTGAGTACTGGTTGACCATGTTCGACCATATCTCCATGTAATTCCAAGAGTTTCCTTTCTTTACGAGGGCAGATTAACAAAACAAGCATACGAGCAGCATTTTCATCCCAGATTTCACCCCATCGAGACTCTGCCTCATTGGCAAGTTGACCGATGGTCATGTCCGGAATCATTGCAGTAATACCCATGTCCGCACCAAACCGAGGGTGCCGTCGCCGCATTTATGCCTACTGTTGTTTCGTGATGCTTAGGGGATGTGTCCTTCAACAACGGCTTGTTCTGCTAACAGCATTGTACCGCCTGCAGCACCTCGAATGGTATTATGCGAATATGCTGAAAATGAAACAGTGTATTCGTCAATGAGTTTTACATCACCAACGATGATTGCCATACCAGTTTGCAAATCTTCGCTCGGTCTTGGCTGGTTGGTGAAGGCAGTACCATTGCTCCAAAGATGTTGCTCAACCTCAATGTGTTCTACAATATGCAAAGGATGTGTTGGGGCGCTGGGGCATTGCATCATCGCCTTTGAGAATTGATGTGAAGTGAAGGCTTGAAGCACGAACTCAAGAGATAATGGTTGAGCAAATGTAGCTTTGACAAAAACCTGATGTCCATCTTTCCGTGCTACACGTTGGCATTCAATGTCGAGTTCCATTTGAGCGGGAACGACCGTTGTTCCATCGAGTGTTCCAAACACATGAAGTAATTCTTCAGCAACTTTTTCGGCTTCACCAGGTATCTCTGAATCAAGTATCCCCTTGTTTGCATCTTCATCGAATAACAGTTGCCAGCCTGCACCTGAAAGCGCTTGTTCACTGCGCATGCGGACGGTTTGTATTTCGAATGCTCGGAGTGCTGCAAGAGGGACTGCCAGAGGAATCAAAGTACAATTGGTGCCACACATGATCGGTCCTTTGGTGGTTGAAAAAGCAGAGGAATGTTCGGCATTGATTTCCGGAATGACCAGTGGAATCCCGTCCTTTCCACGATGAAAACTCGCATTGGAAAATACCGCAATTCCTGCCCGTGCCAATTCAGTTTCAACACGTTCAGCAACATCACTCGGTAGGCAAGAAAAAGCAACTTCAATGCCTAATTGTAGCATGTCTTGGATAAAGGAATCACTTGAGAGGTCAAAGATTGGAACCGAAGTTAAATTCGGACGCAATTGGTCGAGTCTCCATGGAATTTGCTCAAGTAGTCCCCCAGCATTTCCTGGCCGGCCTCCAACTGCCTTCAGTTCAAACCAAGGATGATTGCAGAGTCTCTGTTGCATCCGTTGGCCGACCAAGCCTGATGCGCCGAGTACAACAGTTGGTCTTCGGCGCATAGTTCGGGCTCTCGACAGAATGCTTTGAGCCTTGTCGTTTTATCGAATCGATAAGTTTCCTTCACCCAGCCGACCTTCGTGAGGGGTTGAGAATATTCGTCGAACCAATAATTTTCGGAAAATGTTCCAACCATCTTTGACTGAGCCTAACTTTGCTTCGCCCAACCGTTTACTATAGCTGATTGGTACATGCGCCACGTCAAGTTGTTCAACAACGCAAGAGGTGTACATCTCCGCTTCGATTTCAAAACGCATAGAATTGAGTTTGAATGTTGAAAGTGCTCGCCGTGAAAAAGCCCAGTACCCTGAGCACAAATCATTCATTGGTAGTCCATAAAGAGCAACTGCGATCCATGTCAGTAGATGGTTTCCAAAATAATTCGTTCTCGTCATTGCATCAGGGTCCATGGCGCCACGTAATCTGTCCCCAACGACAACATCAGCATGATTCAGTTTTGAAAGGAGTTTGAACATCTCTTCAGGATGATAGGTCCCATCAGGGTCAAACATCACCAAAGCATCACATTTCGAGTTGAGAAAGGTATGAAATCCGAGTCGCATTGCTGCGCCCTTTCCTTTTCCCTGTTGAAGCATGAATGTACAACCATGCGATTGTGCGATCTCTTTCGAGTTATCTTCACTACCACCATCGATTACCATGAGGTCAACCTCCCAACCTTTTTTGGAAAGTTTTTCCACTGGTATCCGTGGTAGAATTTGAGCTAAACCTTGCGCCTCATCCAAGGTGGGAAGCAGAATCATCACTCGCTTCATGACTGTTCCAGCCTCTGTTTGGCTTTGATGACTTCGCTCAAATAACGCCTCAATGTTGTATTTCAAACCAATGAAGGGTTAATCCCGTCGAATCGAGAAGAGAATCTCCCCGGCCTGAAAGTCCGAGAGGGTTAAGCCACAGACTTCCACTTTCGTCATCAGACCAATCGATTTCTAAATGCGAGATGGAGTCGACCTCTTGTTGCTCAAAGCAAAGTGAATGCCACCCTGCAGTATATGCCGAACGAAGCGATGTTTCATTGCTTTGAGTTCGGAACGTCATCTGAACTTCACTGACTTTGCCTTTTGCTTCAAAGACAAGACATGCCTTCCCATCTCCAGTAAATCCATCAATTGAGGAAAAGGAAACGACTGAATCGCTGCCTTCAGGGATGAATGCACGTTGATTTCCAAGTTGAAGTGTGTCGCGGAAGCGATGTTCACTCCAAGGGTCGTTCCGCATCGAGCACATGTCATTGCAGGTCGAAGAATCCACTTTCAAAAAGTCCGACGCGCTTGCTGAGCCTGAGGCATCAAATTCCCAGAGCACGCTACCTTGTTTTTCAAGAAGAGGCTCCCAGTAATTCGATTGAGCTAATGCCCAACCAACCGTGCCTAAGGGTGAAGAGATAGCATGAGTGATTTCAAGCGTTTGAATCTTTGAAGGCAAATCAGAGTACACTGCGGTGGTTGCAGCCGATTGGATACTCTTTTCCACGTGCAAGAGTCCGAGTGACGGAATACTTGTAGTAGCAACATTAGAAGGGGTGCTGTACACATATCCCCATTGCGCATTCTCAGTGTATACAATGCTTCCTTCAGGTAAATCGTCTAAGGCTTCGTGTATTTCTCTGTCGCCAAGCGTCGTTGCATGCAATTCTTCATGCTGAGATACTTGAACTAAGACCGCATTTCCAAAAAGAGTCCCAATCAAGATGAGTGTCGAAAGTCCTGCTGCGATGTATCTGTGAGGATGTGGATCCCAGCCAATGGTCAGTAAACTTCTTCGCTCATCTAAAGAGGTAAGGCAAGTAGAATCACTCCACCAAAGAGCGACAAGTGCTGCTAAGGGTATATGGAAGGCATGCAATCCCATTGAATATAAGACATAGGAAAGTAATGAAAGTACGGGTATTTGTTGTAAACCATCAATCAAATGAATACTGGTCAGGACCCATAAGCCAGTAAACCACACTGCGAGTAATCTCCCTTCGATACTTTGCCGCATTTTCCATGCTCCGATTAATCCCAAGACCAAGAGTACCCCGTTGTACATGAACATCGGTCGTCCACCTTGCCAACCGTATTCTGCAAATACGGCACTGTCGAGCATTCGTGGTGCTAATATCAACAGAGCAATGGTGGCAGCAATTGTCAAAAGTATTGAACTTGCCAAAAGCAATTTTTTGATGTTCGCACCGTACTTTTCATCAAGGCTTAGGCCGATGATGAGATGAGCAAACATAAGCATCCCCAAGTAAATCGCTCCAGTTGGATGAATCAATACTACGCTGAAAAAGGCGAGAATGAATCCTGTCGTGTGATGCTTTCCTCGTGTGGATGTTGGCCGAAGCAAGACCAGCAGCCCTACGACGAGACCGAGTTGGCTGGCAACCGATGGATACCCTGAATCAAAAGTCTTGGCAAAAAGGCCAGCTCCAAGACCCATCGCCAGAACACCTTGGGCACCTGCGCCATGCCGGTCCATCGCTCCTCCGACGCCAAGAATAAGGACGAACAAACTGTAGTGGCCAAGTTCAAACACTGCTTTTGCCGGAGATACGTTGAGTGTTTCTTGAATCCATGCAGCAAGGGATGGATAGGCCGGTGGATAGGTCCAAAAACCACTGTTTGTGCCAGTTAGAGAAAGATTACCAACCGTGGCAATTTGATTGGTAAGGGTTGAAAAACCAATCCAATCGATACCAAAGGGAATGTCTTGTAATACAGGTAAGGTAAGGCAACTCACGACCACTCCAGCGGCAAGTACCATCATCCAAGGCTTTCGTTGATTTTGTAACCAACGTTGTGCAGCGACTTCGTCGCTAATGCTTTCTTCCGGAGTTCCGTAGACTTCACCATGCATGGCTCGTTCCAATTTTTGCCATGAAGTTAGCACTTTACCCGCTTCAAGTCGACGACGGATCCGTGTAATGGCAATCGCATTGAGGAGTAAGAGTAATGCCGACATGAGATGCCATGTCCATAGTCCAGTCAACACCAGTATCCCAGCAAGGCCGTAGGCAAGCAACAATCCTAATGCAGGTGATAATGCAATCCTCCTCATGCGGTCAGCGCTTGCATCCAATACTTTGCAAAGCGCATATCCCGGAACAAATGTTACCAACAGCAGGAGGGCCGCTGTGAGGAACATAACTTCAACTTCGCCACTTAGGTTTTCATTGTTCGGCTAACAATCAAATGAAAGAGCCCAGTCACGGAGGTATGGGCAACTCTCCGTTGGACTTTCACCCCGTTGTGAAATTACCAAGCGAATATTGGGTGTTTGACTTTTCACGAGGTCCACAAAGCGATTTTGAAAACCCATATGAATATTCTCTTGGGAAGTACGATGAGCGACGACCTGGAATGTATACGGCTCCCCTGTTTGATGGAGAGCGTAACCATCATGTTGGACTCGATATCGGAGCACCTATTGGCACAGAAGTCTATGCATTTGCAGAAGGGAAAATACACTCATTTGGAATCAATACTGAAGACGGTTCTTACGGCCCGACGATTATTACCGAACATACCGTTTCGCTGCCACTTGAAGTTGGTTCAACGCAACGAAGTCCAATTCAGACCATTTGGGTTTTGCACGGTCACCTTCGTCTTGATAGCCTTGACGGTTTGGAAAAAGGTCAAACATTTCCTGCTGGTCACCGTCTTGCCTTCATTGGGGCGGAAGAAGAAAACGGCGGTTGGCCTCCGCATCTTCATCTTCAACTCTCAATCAATTCACCTGATGGATATGATTTACCAGGAGTCGTCACACAAGAAGAACGTCTTCAAGCATTGATTGATTTCCCTGACCC
>TARA_B110001450_G_scaffold229232_1_pt1 | contig 10920 bp, 5 predicted proteins | sample TARA_B110001450 | Tara Oceans TARA_B110001450 (sample SAMEA4396538) | marine metagenome | biome: Polar Biome; feature: [SRF] surface water layer (ENVO:00010504); material: water (ENVO:00002006), including particulate matter (ENVO:01000060) such as... | depth 5 m | reverse complement strand
TGCAAAAGGACTTCAAATCCGCCACCAAGCGATAGGCCAGAGGGCGCACCGATTACAGGCACCGGGCAGTATTTCAACGCAGCTACGGCCTGCTGAAAGTCATTAAGAAAACTGTCCATCTCGCCCCACGCTTCACGTGCGATGAAATCGGCAAACTGATTGAGATCAACGCCTGCGCTGAAATGCTGCGCATCATTGTGAATGAGAATACCTTTGCCATGATCTGCTGCGGCTTGGCTGACAATGACCATGCTGTCAGCCGTCAGAGCATTGGCTTTGGAATGAAACTCCACCAGCCGCAGATCATTAGGTAGGGCCCATAGGCTGGCGGCACTGTTGCTGGCGATGGGGTGAAGCGTGCGCCGGGTGAGGCTGAAACGCTGAGTGCCTTCGGGCAGGCTGATAGGTTTCAGCACGGGCATGTTATCGAAGAAACGCACCATCAGGGTTTGGTTTTCTACCTTGTAGAACGGTCCTTGTTCTGCGGAGACTGCGAGGGCCATTGGGATCTCACAGCCAGCCTCTTCGGCCAATGTGATCACCACCCGCGCACCCAAAGCGTCAATCATTTCAAACGGGCCACGGATCCAATTAAACCCCATTTTCATCGCGTCATCGATATCTTGTGGTGTCTTAGTCACTTCGGGGATCAAGGCTGCGGCATAGGCTAGCACGCGACCCAAGAAATTGCGGCAAAACTGCGTGTGTGGGCCTTTGCCCGCAATCATCAAAGGTAGAGTTTCTCGACTTTCTTGCTGAGCTGTGGCCGCTTCTTGGGCCATTGGGGGAAGCTCTGAGGTACGCGCTCGCATGGAACCACTAGCCAGGTCAATTGCTTGGTCTTCACGGTAAAACCCACCTTTACCAGATTTTTGACCTGTGAACCCATCTGCAATCATTTCATTAATCAGGGCATTAGCCGGGTTATTGGACCGGCCCACTGCGTGAAATACGTCCTGTACGGGGAGGATATCGCCCAGAGTATCTACGACATCAGACATCAGATCGACGCCAATCATATCGTAGAGCCCAAAGACACCTGTTTTTGGAATACCCATAGGCCGGCCCATCAATGCATCTGCGTGCTCGATGCTTAGACCTTGCTTGAAGGCCTCATCCATGCCGACTTGTAGTGCAAAAACCCCAACACGATTACCTAAGAACCCGGGAGTGTCGTCGCAGGGCACCACACCTTTACCCAAGACCTCGTCATTATAGGCGGAGAGCTGTGCAATCACCTCTGGGCGGGTGTCGGCTCCACGTACCAACTCCAGCAAACGCATGTAACGGACTGGGTTGAAGTAATGGGTAATGGCGAAACGTTTTCTAAAGGCCAGTGGCATCTCCGCCACCAGCAGCTTGATCGGTATGGTGGAGGTATTTGATGTCACGATACAGTCGTTGCTAATCACTGCATCTAAGCGTTTGTAAAGGTCGCGCTTGATATCGAGGCGCTCAACTACAGCTTCCACGATCCAGTCACAATCGGCCAGCTTATGGAAGTCAGCGTCAATAGTACCAGTTTCGATCAATGTGATATTGCTGCGCTGATGCAATGGCGCTGGCTCAGACTTTTGCAGCCGCTCTAACGCATACTCTGTCGCTTTAGAGGTGAGATCTAGCAGTAGGACTTTATGGCCCGCATTAGAGATTTGCCCAGCAATGCCTGAGCCCATAGTACCTGCGCCAATGACTGCGATGCGTTTAAATGTCATACCGTATTCGATTCTTAGAAAAAGGCCTGGAGGGCTTTGTTGACGTCGAGAGGTTGTTCAGTGATCGACATGTGGCCTGAGTGGGGTATCTCAACCAACTCACCGCCTAGCGCGCCGTGTAGCGCTAATCCAGTTTTACGGGGCGTCATTCGGTCTTGGCCACATACTATCGTGAGTGTGGAGCAGGTCACTGCTGCCGCAGCAGTGGGTCCGTTGGTGTATTTATTGCAAGCTGCAAGGCCTGCATGCAGAGAACCAGGCGCGTTACTTGCCATTAGGCGGGAGCCGTACTGCATATGAGACGTTCCCGGCATTGTATGCTCGTGAATGTGTCCGGACGGACCGTGGCCCCAATCCATCATGGCAGCGATGGCTGCGCTCTCTTTGGTGGCTGCCAAGTCAACCAAGGCATCATTGACAGGAATAGCTAGAGCGGTACTGATAAAGGCGGCCTTGGACACCAGATGTGGATAGCGGCTTGCCAATTCCAGCCCAATCAAGCCGCCCATGGAATGGCCAACCAATGTAACTTTAGTAACCCCAATGGCCTGCATGAAATCCACATACCAATCGGCCATGAGCTCGACCGTTTTAAGTGCGGTTCCTTTGGATAAGCCATGTCCGGGCATGTCTGGCGTGATGCATTGCCAACCTCGATTTGCAAAGGACCTGTGTTGCAACATAAAACCAAGGTGGGACTGGCCAGAGCCGTGGATAAACATCACAACGCTACCCGCAGCATCAAAGCTACGACCGCCGGTGGAGGCGAAAATTTCTGTATTATGCAGTATAATCTTCATGCTGCGCCTCCGTTGGCAGAGGCCACTTTGCCGGCGGTACGTAGCGCCTGCTTAAAGTCATCCTTGAGATCTTTGATATCCTCCAGGCCCACCGAAATTCGGATCAAGTCATCAGTCAGGCCAGCAGATGCCATCGCATCTGCTGAAAGATGTGAATGGGTGGTCGAGCCAGGATGAATAACTAAGGTTTTAGCGTCGCCCACATTTGCTAAGTGGCTGGCCAATTGCACACCTTCGATAAAGGCCCGTCCCGCGTTGCGCCCACCTTTGATGCCGCATGTAATGATTGAGCCCTGGCCCTTTGGCATCAGACGCATGGCAGCTTTATGGTCGGGGTGGTCAGACAGGCTGGGGTGCTTGACCCAGGAAATTTGTTCATGATTAACCAGAAATTCCAACATTTCTTTGGTGTTTGACATGTGCTTTTCCATGCGTAGTCCGAGGGTTTCGAGCCCTTGCAAAATATAAAATGCATTCTGCGGCGACATGCAGGGGCCCACATTCATCATGCCTTCGGTCCTGATGCGTATTGAGAGTGCGGCAGGGCCGAACTCTTCCCATAGGATCGCTCCCTGGTAGCCAAAATGTGGTGTGGTGAGAGTCGGAAACTTGTCGTTCTGCCCCCAGTCAAAGTTACCGCCATCAATGACGGCACCGCCTAGGGCAATACCGTGGCCACCAATCCATTTGGTCAGAGAGTGTATGACAACATTTGCGCCCAGCTCAATGGGCTTTATCATCCAAGGTGTATTAAATGTGGCATCAATCACTAGGGGAATGCCTGCGGCGTTAGTAATCTTGGCTATTGCAGGTACATCCAAGATATCCATGCCAGGATTACCGATCACCTCACCAAATACCATTTTGGTATTTGGGCGGATAGCCTCTGCAATGGCGGTCGGGTTGTTCGGCGGCACAAAGGTTGTCTCGATGCCGTAACGCTTTAGCGTGTGTTCAAATAGGTTGATATTAGCGCCATACATTTGGGACGAACTCACGATGTGGTCACCCGCGGAGCAAAGAGCCAAAACGGTAACAAATAATGCCGACATACCTGAGGCAGTCGCAATGGCCGCTACGCCACCATCAAGTGCCGCCAACCTTTGTTCAAGAACTGCCACTGTTGGATTGGTCAAGCGAGAATAGATGTGACCACCAATTTCCATATTAAAGAGCGCAGCTGCATGTTCGGTACTATCGAACACATAGCTCGTGGTCTGGTGGATGGGGACAGCGCGGCTCCCGAAGCGCGCGTCGGGGCTTTGGCCGGCATGCAACGAAAGGGTGTCAAACTTGTAATCGGCCATATTTGAGCTCCAAAATGAAATTTTCTTCACCGTTGGTAAACGCCAATCTGTGATAGCTCAAGTAGTTGACAGGAGGAAACCATTATCCAGCAAGTAAGTACCTGTGCTGTACGACCATTTCCTTCACTGTTTAGCGCTTTTCAGCCAATCATAAAACTGAATGATATTGTTGCATTAATTTTAGATGTAAGCTCTATCGAGCTAACTTCGACTATCTGAGCGCTTGCCCAGGCGAAAACAGAACTGTGCGAGATGGGAGGCTCAATTGGAATCTTGAGGAGAATAGTTTTTAAAGTTATTTCTTAGAGTACTGAGACACAGCCATAATTTGACGACTTTCATATGATAGAAATGATTATAGCTTAATATGTTTTCTTGGCTTCCAGTCACCTGCGGTGGATTAGTTCATTAAATTAGCGCAGTAGTGGTCTCAAAATTTAACTAAGGGGGTTAATTTGAAATTTGGCCTTACCCGAGGGTGGTAACTGGCCCTAAATATGTCATTGCGTATGCCCTAGTACAAAGGCAGAATTAGAACTTCAGATTTGCTGTGGGGGATTCTCGTGGCACTATAATGCTTTTAAGGAGCTGACAAATGAAAATGACCACCGAAGAAGCATTTGTAAAAACGCTTCAAATGCATGGTATTCGTCACGCATTTGGTATCATTGGCTCTGCCATGATGCCCATTTCTGATATTTTCCCGAAAGCTGGGATCATGTTTTGGGATTGTGCCCATGAAGGCTCTGCCGGGATGATGGCCGATGGCTACACGCGCGCAACAGGCGAAATGTCTATGATGATTGCGCAAAACGGTCCAGGCATTACCAATTTTGTGACTGCTGTCAAAACTGCCTATTGGAACCACACACCTTTGCTGTTGGTCACGCCTCAAGCTGCTAATAAGACAATCGGCCAAGGCGGCTTTCAAGAAGTTGAACAAATGAAATTGTTTGAAGATATGGTTGCTTATCAAGAAGAAGTGCGTGACCCAACCCGGGTCGCAGAAGTTTTGAGCCGTGTCATTATGCAAGCCCATCGTGCATCTGCCCCAGCTCAGATTAACATCCCACGCGATATGTGGACGCAAGTGGTTGATATTGAGCTTCCAAAGATTGTAGCATTTGAGCGCCCGCAGGGGGGAGATGATGCGGTAGCTGAAGCCGCAGCGCTGATTTCAAATGCAAAATTCCCAGTTATCCTAAATGGTGCTGGTGTCGTTTTGGCCGATGCTTTTGACGCCGTGGCTGCCTTGGCTGAGCGTTTGGATGCGCCGGTTTGCGTGGGCTATCAGCACAATGACGCATTCCCGGGCTCGCATCCTTTGTTCGCAGGTCCTTTGGGTTATAATGGCTCAAAAGCTGGTATGGAATTGATCTCACGGGCTGATGTCGTTTTGGCTTTGGGCACGCGGCTTAACCCGTTCTCAACCTTGCCAGGTTACGGTATCGATTATTGGCCAACTAATGCAAAAATTATCCAAGTTGATATTAACCCAGACCGTATTGGTCTCACTAAGCCAGTTGCCGTCGGCATCATTGGTGATGCAAAGAAAGTGGCTCAGGGAATCTTGGCTCGTCTTACAGACAGTGCTGGTGACGCGGGTCGCGAAGATCGTAAAAATCTGATAGCCACAACCAAATCCGCTTGGGCACAAGAGCTGACCTCGATGGATCACGAAGACGATGATCCGGGCACAACTTGGAACCAACGCGCACGGGCGGACAAGCCTGATTGGATGTCTCCTCGCATGGCCTGGCGTGCTATTCAATCAGCGTTGCCTAAGAATGCAATCATCTCTTCAGATATTGGCAATAACTGTGCCATTGGTAATGCCTATCCTTCCTTTGACGAAGGTCGCAAATATCTTGCGCCAGGTCTGTTTGGTCCATGTGGCTATGGCTTGCCATCAATTGTTGGTGCCAAAATTGGCCAGCCACTTGTGCCTGTTGTGGGTTTTGCAGGTGATGGCGCCTTTGGGATCGCCGTCAATGAGCTGACAGCCATCGGCCGTGATGAATGGCCAGCAGTGACACAGATTGTATTTCGAAACTATCAGTGGGGGGCTGAAAAGCGCAACTCAACACTGTGGTTTGACGACAACTTCGTGGGCACTGAGCTGGATACGAAGGTATCTTACGCTGGTATTGCGCAGGCATGTGGCCTTCTGGGTGTTCAGGTTCAAACTATGGATCAGCTGACAGCTGTGTTGAACCAAGCGATCAAAGACCAGATGGAAAATAACAAAACGACCGTCATTGAGGTGATCTTGAACCAAGAACTAGGCGAACCATTCCGTCGTGACGCGATGAAAAAGCCTGTTCAGGTGGCCGGTGTTACAGCTGCAGATATGGCCGCAGAATAGAGGAGTTGAGTGTGACGGCATTTCGAGAAATACTTGCCGTCACCTCGGACGTCAAATCTACAATCGTACTCAGCGAGGGTGCTGACCCCCGGGTTGCAGAGGCCGCAGTTGCAGCCTCTGTTTCTAATTTAGCAAAGATTATTTGTGTGGGTGAGGTGGATGTGGTGAGCGCGGCTCTAAACGCCGCTGGTGCAGTTGTCGGTGACATCACAATAGAAGACCCCTCCACTAGTGCGCGTCTCATGGACTACGTTGAGGACTACGTGCAAAAGCGTGCCGCAAAAGGAATGACCCCAGGCAAAGCACGCGCAGAGCTATCGCAACCTAATTTCTTTGCAGCAGCAATGGTGGCGGCGGGAGATGCAGATGGAACCATTGGCGGGGCCGTCTATTCGACGCCGGACATAATTCGCGCCGCACTTAAGGTGATCGGAACTGCCCCAAAAACCAAGCTTCTGTCCTCGTTTTTCTTTATGTTATTTGAAGACCGCCCCGACCTACCAAGTCAATTGAATGTCTTCGCAGATTGTGGGTTGGTTATTGATCCAACCGCTGAAGAGTTAGCGGACATTGCGATTGCTGCAGCCGGTTCTATGCAAAGTTTAACCGGAATTGACCCCAAAATTGCGATGCTTTCCTTCTCCACCCGAGGCAGTGCCAAACACCCTAGTGTCACCAAAGTGGTTGAGGCCACAGCTATGGTGCGCAGTTTACGCCCGGAGCTTGCAGTTGACGGTGAATTGCAATTTGATGCCGCTATAGTGCCTTCCGTTGGGGCTACCAAGGCGCCCGCCTCCCCGGTGGCTGGCCAAGCTAATGTCTTTGTGTTTCCCAATCTTGATGCGGGAAATATTGGCTATAAAATAGCACAACGCTTTGGTGGCGCCAGGGCAATTGGGCCGATCTTGCAAGGGCTTTCAAAGCCTGCGAATGACTTGTCCCGTGGATGCACCGCTAGCGACATCATCGATATGATTTCTGTTACAGTGGCACAATCCGCTGCAAAAAATACCTGACCAGCAGGCAACAAGGGGTCCTTTTATGGGATTTGAACAACCAAAATTGAACTTATCACCTAGAGTGAGTGACGAGATCCGCAAGACCACCTGCTACATGTGCGCCTGCCGCTGCGGGATTGATGTGCATATGAAAGAGGGGAAAGTTGCCTACATTGAGGGCAACCGCGATCATCCAGTTAATAAGGGCGTCCTCTGCGCCAAAGGGTCGGCTGGAATTATGCAGGTAAACGCGCCTTCACGTTTGCGCGCGCCGCTCAAACGGGTTGGGGAACGTGGTTCCGGTGAATTTGAAGAAATATCGTGGGATGAAGCCCTGCAATTAACACAGGATTGGCTGGAGCCAGTCCACAAAGAAAACCCTGAAAAATTGGCATTTTTTACAGGCCGTGATCAATCGCAAAGCTTCACCTCTTTTTGGGCGCAAGGTTTTGGTACGCCCAACTATGCTGCCCACGGTGGGTTTTGTTCTGTAAATATGGCTGCTGGTGGCATCTATACAATGGGTGGTTCTTTTTGGGAGTTTGGCCAACCAGATTGGGACCGCACTAAATTGTTTATGCTATTTGGTGTGGCGGAAGACCACGATAGCAACCCGATCAAAATGGGGTTGGGTAAGCTGAAGGAGCGCGGTGCCAAAGTGATTGGCGTGAACCCAATCCGCACCGGATATAACGCGATAGCTGATGAATGGGTCGGCATTACGCCTGGCACCGATGGCCTGTTTATCCTGTCGATGGTGCATCTGCTTCTGAAGGCTGGTAAGGTTGATCTCAATTATTTGGCACAACTGACTAACGCGCCCGCGCTAGTGGACAACACCGATGGCCCAAACAAGGGCCTGCTTCTGCGCGGTCAAGATGGCAAGCTGATTGTAATTGATCGTAAAACTGGCAAGCCGGTGGCCTTTGATAGCAAAGGCATTACCCCAGATTTGGCCGCTACCTACAAAGGTCATCGTACTGTATTTCAGCATCTGGCAGAGCGCTATATGTCAGATAAATATGCGCCTGAGAATGTGGCGCGGCGCTGCGGTATCGCCGCAGAACGCATTCGTGCGATTGCAGCCGATTTGGCACGCGTGGCATTTGACGAGTCTTTTGAGTTAGACCAACCTTGGACTGATTTTAGAGGAAACAAGCACAAGACAATGATTGGTCGTCCGGTCTCATTTCACGCGATGCGCGGCGTTTCGGCCCATTCCAACGGCTTTCAGACCTGCCGTAGTTTGCACCTGTTGCAAATCATCCTTGGCACAGTTGAAGTTCCTGGCGGATTCCGCTTCAAGCCCCCGTATCCAAAACCTGTTTCAGCCCACCCAAAACCGCACTACAAGGTGACGCCTGGGGCCGCACTGGACGGCCCGCATTTGGGTTATGTTCAGGGGCCGGACGATTTGTGTCTAAAAGAGGATGGCAGCCCGGCGCGCATTGATAAGGCCTATACTTGGGAAAACCCAATGTCAGCCCATGGATTGATGCATATGGTGATCTCTAACGCTTACGCGGGTGATCCCTATAAGATCGACGTCCTCTTTATGTATATGGCAAATATGAGCTGGAACAGTTCCATGAACACGGGTGGCATGATGAAGATGCTGACTGACAAGGATGAAAACGGCGATTATGTGATCCCCAAGATCATCTATTCTGATGCCTACTCCTCTGAGATGGTGGCCTATGCCGATCTAATCTTGCCCGACACCACCTACCTTGAGCGTCATGACTGTATTTCGCTTTTAGACCGACCAATTTGTGAGGCTGATGGTGCCGCCGACAGCATCCGCTGGCCGGTGGTGGAGCCGGACCGCGATGTGCGGGGCTTCCAATCTGTGTTGGTAGACTTGGGCGCGCGCATGGGGCTGAAGGGCTTTGTGAATGAAGATGGCTCGGCCAAATATAAAGACTATGCCGATTACATTGTGAACCATGAGCGCCGCCCGGGTGTGGGCCCACTGATTGGTTTCCGTGGTGAGGATGGCAAAGAAGAAGGGCGTGGCAAGCCTAACTTAGATCAGATGCAGTCTTACATCGACAACGGTGGCTTTTATGAAATTCACGTGCCTGATGGTGCAAATTACTATAAGCCTTGGAATGTGGCCTATCAAGATTGGGCAGTAAAAATTGGTATCTATGACGCGCCGCAGCCATATCTGTTTGATATCTATTCTGAGCCGATGCGTAAATTTCAATTAGCAGCAGAAGGCCACGGTGATCGGCAACCGCCTGAACATTTACGGGAACGGATCAAGGAAACCTTGGATCCCCTACCTATATGGTACGCGCCATTTGAGGATGAGAATGTCGACACTTCTGAGTTCAACGTTCATGCCCTGACCCAACGTCCAATGGCGATGTATCACAGCTGGGGAACTCAGAACGCTTGGCTACGCCAAATCCATGGACAAAATCCGCTGTTTGTACCTACCAAGATTTGGGAGGTTAACGGCTTTTCTGAAGGTGACTGGGCGCGTGTGACCTCTGCTCATGGTGCCATCGTGGTGCCTGTAGCCCATATGGCGGCTTTAAATGAAAATACCGTCTGGACCTGGAATGCCATTGGCAAACGCAAAGGTGCATGGGCATTGGACGAAAAAGCGCCAGAGGCTACCAAAGGCTTTTTGCTCAATCACCTAATCCATGAGCTGATGCCTGAGAAGGGTGACGGCATGCGTTGGTCGAACTCTGACCCTGTGACTGGGCAGGCTGCTTGGTTTGATCTGAGGGTCAAGATTGAAGCTTGCGAAGCGCCTGATGAATGTTCTCCAGAATTACCCCCGATTAAGTCACCCGTGGGGCAGGGACCGAAAGATCTGGCGTGGAAAGTGGGCAAGTGACTCGTAGCCACCACATAGTAGGCCATGGCGGTGTGCAGCTGCACGTGCGTGATCTGGGGCCAAAGAACGCGCCTACTATCATCTTGGTGCATGGCTGGTCGCAATGTCATCTGTCGTTTGAACGTCAAGCGGTATTGGCGGGAAAGTTTCGGTTGATCCTGCCCGATCTGCGGGGTCATGGTCAATCTGACAAGCCTTTGGACCCGGCGTGTTACAATAACAGTCGCCCCTGGGCTGAGGATATGCAAAAGATTATTCAAACTCTCGATTTGAAATCTCCGTTGATGGTGGGTTGGTCAATGGGGGGCTGGGTTGTTATGGACTATCTGGAACATTTCGGGGATGCAGCATTGGCCGGTGTAGGCTTAATTGGCTCATCGATCACAACTGGTAGGCATCTGCCGCCCTCGGCGGCACAGGTGCGCAATGACCTTCCTGCTAAAGCCTCTGGGATGTATTCTAACGATCTGGCTGAAAACTTGGCGGCTGTACTCGCCTTCGTTGACGTTTGTTTTCATCAAAAACCTGAGGCTGCGGTAATAGCTAAGGCTGTAGGTTATAATATGTTGGTGCCGCCACAGGTACGTGCCGCGGCGCGTTTACGCCAGGAAGATCGTCGGGCGGTGGCAGAGGCTACCACCAAACCCTGTTGGGTGGCTTGGGGTGTCCATGAGCGTTTGGCTCCCTCTGATATGGGAGAAGAGGCTTTGGAGCATTTTGCTAACGCCCGGGGTCAACTCTATCATAAATCGGGCCATTCCCCCTTTTGGGAGGAGCCTGAAGCCTTTAATGCAGATCTTGCAGAGTTTGCTGGCCGGTGTTTTTCTGGCCAGCCGGCAACCACTAACTCACTAGGGGGACCGAACGGGGTGGGGGGCAAG
>TARA_B110001450_G_scaffold137776_1_pt1 | contig 10920 bp, 10 predicted proteins | sample TARA_B110001450 | Tara Oceans TARA_B110001450 (sample SAMEA4396538) | marine metagenome | biome: Polar Biome; feature: [SRF] surface water layer (ENVO:00010504); material: water (ENVO:00002006), including particulate matter (ENVO:01000060) such as... | depth 5 m | reverse complement strand
TTTAATAGTCCATGTACCTTTAGAGCTTCTAGGGAATAACTTGAGCAGGTAGGAGAGAAGCGGCAAGTTGCAGGAGTATACGGTGAAATTGCAACTTGGTAAAACCGTATTAATAATATAAATGGATATGTAATTATTTTTTTAAGCATAAAAGAAAAAGTCAGCTACTAGCTGACTTTTTTAAGTATTTAGTTTATTGAAAAGCTTGTGCCTTCTCTTCCGTCTTTTAATTGAACTCCTAATTCTAATAACTGATCTCTAATTTGATCTGATAAAGCATAATCTTTATTTGCTTTTGCTTCTGCTCTTAATTTAATAAGTAATTCTATAGTTCCAGATAAAGTTTTTGAGTTATCGTTTGTATTAGTTTCATTAATCAAACCTAATACATCAAAAGCAAACGCATTTAATGCTGTTTTTATATTTTCTAAATCATCTTTGGTGATTGTTGCTTTCCCGTCGTTAATTTGGTTAATGAATTTTACTACCTCAAACAAGTTTGCAATTAAGATAGGTGTGTTAAAATCATCATTTAATGCGTCATAACATTTTTGTTTCCATGTATTTACGTCAAAACTTGTTTTTTCAGTAGTTTTTAGTTTCTCTAAAAGATTGATAGCATCCATTAATCGTTTATGACCTTTTTCAGAAGCTAGTAAAGCATCGTTTGATAAGTCTAAAATACTTGAATAATGAGCCTGCATGATAAAGAAACGTGTTACACTTGGAGAAAATGCTTTTGATAAAATAGTATTTTCACCAGAATAAATCTCTTGAGGTAGAATATGATTACCTGTAGATTTTGACATTTTTTTACCATTCAAGTTAAGCATGTTCGCATGCATCCAATAGTTAACCGGTGCTTTGTGGTTACAAGCTTGAGCTTGCGCTATTTCACATTCATGGTGTGGAAATTTCAAATCCATTCCGCCTCCGTGAATATCAAACTGTTCACCAAGGTATTTGCTACTCATAACAGTACACTCTAAATGCCAACCTGGAAAACCAACAGACCATGGTGAATTCCAACGTTGTATATGTTCTGGTTCTGCACGTTTCCAAAGCGCAAAATCTTGAGGATTTTTTTTGTCAGATTGTCCGTCTAATGTTCTAGTATTTCCTATAGCATCTTCAATTACTCGCTTAGAAAGTATACCATAATTTTCGTTTTCGTTATATTTTAATACATCAAAATATACCGAGCCATTTGAGATATAACCAAAACCATTGTCAATTATTTTTTGAATAGCTTCTATTTGCTCCACAATATGTCCAGTAGCAGTAGGTTCTATACTTGGTGGTAAAAAATTATATCTTCTTAAAATTTCATGAAAGTCTACAGTATATTTCTGTACAATTTCCATTGGTTCTAATTTCTCTAACCTAGCCTTTGTTGAAATTTTATCTTCTGCATCATCATCTGTTAAGTGACCAGCATCAGTTATATTTCTTACATAACGTACTTTGTATCCTAAATGCAATAAGTAACGATAAATCATATCGAAACTCATAAAGGTTCTTACATTACCTAAATGTACATTACTGTAAACAGTAGGTCCACAAACATACATACCAACAAAACCATCTACAATGGGTTTAAACAATTCTTTCTCTCCAGTTAAGGAGTTTTGTATTTTAATTTCTTGTTCTTGGTAAGTATTCATTTTATTAGTTAGGTTAAGTTTTGTGAAATTTTGTTAAAATTGGGTATCTAATTTAATGTAGTCTAAAAACTCTCTGCGTACAGTTTGGTCTTTAAAAGCACCTCCAAATTCTGAAGTAACAGTACTACTTTCAATATCTCTAATTCCTCTTGAATTTACACATAAATGCTTAGCATCTATAACGCAAGCAACATCATCTGTTCCTAATGCTTTTTGTAATTCTCTAACAACTTGAATAGTTAAACGTTCTTGAACTTGCGGACGTTTTGCAAAATAATCTACAATTCTATTCATTTTAGAAAGTCCAATAACTTTCCCTTTAGAAATATAAGCAACATGTGCTCTACCAACAATAGGAAGTAAGTGGTGTTCACAAGTAGAATATAGTGTAATGTTTTTTTCAACTAACATTTCACCGTATTTGTATTTATTGTCAAAAGTTGAAGCTTTAGGTTTGTTTTTAGGATTTAATCCACTAAAAATTTCAGTAACAAACATTTTTGCTACTCGTTTAGGTGTTCCGCTTAAACTGTCGTCTGTTAAATCTAAACCCAATGTATTCATAATGCTCAATACATCTTTTTGAATAGCATCAATCTTTGATTGATCATCTAAATCAAAAGCATCATTTCTTAAAGGAGTGTCGAAGGATGTTCCTATATGGTTGTCTCCAATTTCGTCTATTTCTTTCACTGTATTACTTTTCGCCATTATAATTTAATATTCTACTCTGTTATTTGAGTAAAGATTAAGACAGCAAAGATACTAAAAGTTACAAATTAAGTAGTTAAGCTAATCATAAAAAAAAGGAAACTATATATCAAAAATTTAACACATATTAGTGAGGTTATGTTCTCATTAAGAGTGCTTTAAGTAGATTAAGCGTGTTTTTGTATAACTTTATTGAGGTAGTTAGTTACTTCTTGTATTTCATATTTATAATCGAACCAAGTAGTTTCTTTATTTCGTTTAAACCATGTTACCTGTCGTTTTGCAAAGCGACGTGTATTTTTTTTAATTTCTGATATTGCAAAATCAAATTCCCATTCTCTACTTAAGTATTTAAATAATTCTTTATAGCCAACAGTATTTAATGCATTTAATTCTTGATGGGGTAGTAGTGCTTTTACTTCCTCTAATAATCCATTTTGTAACATAATATCAACACGTTTATTAATACGATCGTAAATGAATTCTCTGTCGGCAGTTAAGCCAATTGAAATAGTTTCAAAATTTCTATTATTTTTTTTAAGGTTTAAAAAAGATGAATAGGGTTTACCGGAACCAATACATATTTCTAAAGCTCTTGAGATTCGTTGCGGATTATCAATTGCTATTTTATGGTATGAAATAGGATCTAATTCTAGAAGTTGTTTTTGTAAAGGTGCTATTCCTTCAGTAGCTAAACGCTTTGTTAATTCTTCTCGGATAGATTTATCTACTTTAGGAAATTCATCTAAACCATTTACAACAGCATTTACATATAATCCAGAACCACCAACCATAATAACGATATCATTTGTTTTAAATAATTCGTTTAGTTCGGCAATAGCCTCATTCTCAAATGAACCAACATTATATTCTTCAGATATAGATTTATGTTGAATAAAATGATGTGGAGCAGCTGCTAATTCTTCTATTTCAGGAACTGCAGTACCAATGGTCATTTCTTTAAAAAACTGACGAGAATCACATGATATTATTTCAGTTTTAAAATACTGAGCAAGTTTAATGCTTAATGCTGTTTTACCAATTGCAGTTGGGCCTACAATACTAATTAGATACTTTTTTTTCAATGTTCAGATTTTTAAATTCAAATATATAAAAGTTTTATTGTGTTAACTGTTGGATATTTGAGATATAATTTAGTGCAATAACGTTCTATTCATAAACTAATGTTAAATACATTTTACTTATATATTTTTAAAGTATTTTACAAATATTTAATTACAAGCTATAAATGAAGCAGTACTTTTATTTGCAATATAAAATGATCAATAGGAGTTTTGTTGCCTTTGGAGTGCCTATTATTTTAGGATATACTTTACCTTTTCTTTCTTTTGTATATTTTTCTGAATATTTGTTTTCTAAAACAGTTTATGCACCATATATTTTGTTGTTATTAGCGATAACTATTGTTGCAAAATTGAGTGGTAAAGACAGAAATGAGTTTCTTAAAACTTATTTTAAATCATATTATAAATTAAGAGTTTTAGAAAATTCAATTATTATTTTGCCATTTTCTGTTTGTCTTTTATACAAGGGATACTGGGAGTTTATGCCCATAATTATGATTTTATCATTACTGATGGCTATAATTACAGTTAAAAATATTTTCACTTATGTTATACCAACACCTTTTTATAAATATCCATTTGAGTTTACTGAAGGTTTTAGAAAAACATACTTAATTTTTCCTGTAGCTTACTATATAACATATGAATCAATTAATGTAGGCAATTTAAATTTAGGACTATTTTCTATAATATTGATTTATTTAATAATAATGATATTTTATTCTTCACCTGAAAACGAGTATTTTGTTTGGTCATATAAATTAAATTCAAAACAATTTTTAATTAAAAAAATAAGATCAAGTATTTATTATTCTTTATTGCTTTCTGTACCTATAGTTTTATCCTTAGGAATATCATTTTATAAAGATATAGAATTGATAATGTCTTTTTTTTTAATAAGCCTCACATCACTTATAGCTTTAATACTTGCTAAATATTCAGCCTATCCGAATAAAATGAATATTTCGCACGGGGTTTTACTAATTTCTACTCTTTTGGTACCACCATTTTTAATTATAATTGTTCCCTATTTTTATATAAAAGCTTTAAAATCAATCAAATTTTATTTACATGATTAAAATAGAAAATTTATCAAAAAAATACGGTAAAAAGGAAGTCCTTAAAAGTATTGATATTTCCTTTGAAAAAGGAAAAGTTTATGGTTTGGTTGGAGAGAATGGTTCTGGTAAAACAACTCTTTTTAGATGTATAACAGGATTAGAAAGATACAAAGGTGAAATTTCTTCAGATGTAATTAAATTAAAAGATAGTTTAGGTGTTTTGTTCACAGATCCTTTTTTCTTTTCTAAAATTACAGGTAAGGAGTATATTCAGTTATTATCAAATGCTAGAGGAGAAACTTTACAAGATATAGAGGAAAAGAATATTTTTGATTTACCACTTAATGAGTTTGCTTCAAACTATTCCACTGGTATGAAAAAGAAGCTTGCCTTATTAGCTATTTTATTACAAGAAAATCAATATTATATTTTAGATGAACCTTTTAATGGTATTGATATACAAAGCAATATTATTGTAACAGAAATTATTCATAAATTAAGAGATTTAGGAAAAACTATAATCATGTCTTCTCATATTTTCTCTACTTTATCCGATACTTGTGATGAAATTTATTTATTAGATAATGGAAGTATAATTAAACGTGTTTTTAAGGAAGATTTTAAAGAATTAGAGCAAGAAATGAAGTTAACCACAATCGGTAATAAGATAGAAAAATTGCAACTTAAATAAAATATTTAGTTTAATTTTTCGCCGCAATCATAACAAAATTCGGCATTGTCTTTATGATCACTTGCTGAACAATGGCTGCAACTTTGAGTGTTTAAATGTATGTTTTTGTGATCTTTTGTCATTTCTGAAGAAACAATTCCGGTAGGAACAGCAATTACAGCATAACCTAAAATCATAATAATAGAGGCTATAAATTGTCCGAAAGGTGTAACAGGTGCAATATCTCCATAACCAACTGTTGTTAGAGTTACAATAGCCCAATAAACACTCCTTGGAATACTCGAAAAGCCACCTCCTGAACCGCCTTCTATCATATACATCAAGGTACCCAATATGATACAAAGCATAAAAATAGCTAATAAAAACACAGATATTTTTGCTCTACTAGCTTTTAAAGCATTTATTAATTGATTTCCTTCTCCAATAAACCGTGCTAATTTTAAAATTCTAAAAATCCTTAATAATCTCAATGCTCTTAATGCAACAAAAGCATGTGAACCAATAAATAACAATGACAGGTATTTTGGAATAGTTGAGAAAAAATCTATTATTCCATAAAAACTAAAGATGTATTCAGTAGGTTTTTTTATAATAACTATACGGGCAATATATTCTAAAGTAAAAAGTACGGTAATAATCCATTCAACTAAATTTAATTCATCTTCATAGCGAATACCAATATCTGTAACGCTTTCTAGCATAACTACAGCAATACTTGCTAAAATTAGAAAAAGAAGTATGATGTCAAACCATTTACCTGCAGGAGTATCTGCTTCATAAATTACTTCATGTAGCTTTTTCTTCCATTTACTATCGTTTTTCTGAATTTGTGAGTTCATTAAATTTTTATTGGTAATGGAATAATTTTTTTAACTCTTTTATTTCTTAAAAAACTTTGTATTAAATGTTGCGTATCTCTATTGTCGTCCATAGGAGTTATAATATCTCTTAAAATTTCAATATTATTTATTTGATAATTTAATTGATAAAAACCGTAACCTTTATATGTGCCATTTTCAATTAAAATTGCACTTTGTTCACTATGTGATCTTCCTGAGTCTACTATAATTATATTGTCGTTTTTGTAAGTATAGTTTTCTAAAAATAATTGTACGCGTTTATTATAACTATCTTTAGGTTCTTCATTACAACAAGCTCCTTGACACTCCTTTGTTTTGTATGGGAAACAGGTACCGTTTGTTAAAGATAATTTATTAATCGACTCACACAATTCATATTGTTTGGTTATTTTTAACAAGAATATTTTTGCTTCATTAATTGAGGTAAATGATGTAATGGCTTTTTTTCTATGGTCAATTTTATCAAAAATCAAACTTATATATCCATTGGCATCTTTTTTTTGATACATACCAAACTGAAAGTTAGTTTTACGCTTTGCTTTGTTATATAAAGGTTGATTTGTTTTGATTTCCTGACATTCTTTTAACAAAGCAATTAATTCATTTCCTGTTTCTTCATAAGTAACAGAACTTACTAAGCGTTGTATGTTTTTTGCTTTTCTGCTAGTTCCTAAGAAATGTTGATTGACTCTTTTTTTTATGTTTTTACTTTTACCGATATATATAATTTCACCATCGGATTTATGAATGTAATATACTCCTGTTTTTGATGGTAAATCGTCTATTATATGAGTAAGTTTAGCAGGAGTTTTCTTTTCAATTAATTCTTTAATACTCTCGTTTACAATTGTTTTTTCAGTGTCTTTATCTAATAATAATTTAAACAAATGCACAGTTGCTAGTGCATCTCCAGAAGCTCTGTGACGATCCGTCATAGGTATACCGAGAGCTTTTACAAGAGTTCCTAATTTGTATTTTTCTTGACCAGGAATTAATTTTTTACTAAGCTCAACGGTACACAATGTTTTTTTAACAAAGTCGTATCCAAGTCGCCTAAATTCTGTGCGTAAAATTCTGTAATCAAAAGAAGTGTTGTGAGCAACCAAAATACAATCTTTGGTAATTTCTACAATACGTTTTGCTACTTCATGAAATTTCGGAGCATTTCGGAGCATTTTATTGTTTATACCGGTAAGGTTAACAACAAAAGGTTGAATTTCTTTTTCGGGGTTTACTAGAGATATAAATTGGTCAATAATTTCATGACCATCATATTTATAGATGGCAATTTCAGTTATGCCTTCTTCATTAAATTTTCCTCCAGTTGTCTCTATGTCTACTATTGCGTAAATAAGCTATATTTTATAATTTCTAACACCAAAGATACTACTTCCAACACGAACCATAGTACTTCCACAGTTAATAGCTAAGGTATAATCTCCACTCATTCCCATTGAAATTGTTTGTAGATTACAATTTGTAGAATCAAGTTCTTTTAGCTCTTCAGAGTAGGTCTTTAAACTATTAAATTCATCATTTAATTGTTCTTTGTTTTCTGTAAATGTGGCCATTCCCATAAGTCCATTTACATGAACGTTTTTCATGTTTGAAAATTCTTCTGAACAAAGAATATTTTTAGCTTCAGCTAAAGTCATCCCTGCTTTAGTATCTTCTTTAGCTATTTTAATTTGTAACAAACAATTAATTATTCTATGATGCTTTAATGCTTGTTTATTAATTTCTTGAAGTGTTTTAAAATTTTCTACTCCATGAATTAAACTAACATATTCAGCCATATATTTAATTTTATTACGCTGTAAATTTCCAATCATGTGCCACTCAATATCTTTTGGCAAAGCTTCCCATTTTTGAGTCATTTCTTGTATTTTGTTTTCACCAAAAATACGTTGTCCGGTATTGTATGCTTCTTGTAAATCTTCAATAGGTTTTGTTTTTGAAACGGCAACTAAAGTTACATTTTTCGGAAGGTTACTTTTTATTTTTTGAATGTTTTCTGTAATACTCATTTTATCTTGTATGATAAATATTAAAATTCATATATAGTTAAACCACTTCTTAATTTGGGTTTAATATAGGTGCTTTTTGGAGGCATCGATAAACCTTCATTTGCAATTTGTTTCATCTGTGAAATACTGATAGGCAGCATGCCAAAAGCTACTTTAAAATTATCAGTATCTATTTTTTGTTTCAATTCAATAAAATCTTTAGTGCCAGGAAGATAACTTAATCTTTTTTCATTACTTAAATCTTTAATTCCTAATATTGGATTTAACACTAATTGATATAAAATTTCAGCATCAAGTGCATCAAGTGCATTTTCAAAATTTAAAAATATGGAACGCAAACTTAAGATGTAAAATTCTCCGTCTAAATACATGCTAAACTGATGTTGGCTATTTAATTTACGTGCCTGTAAACCACAATTTTCGATAGTAAATACTGCATCTAGTTTTATTAAAAACTCTTCCTTTGATAAGCCATTTAAATCTTTAATTAATCGATAAAATTCATATATTTTTAAATCACTTTCAGGAATTAGAAAGCTCATAAAGTTTTTTTGAGATGCATTTTTTTCTGGATAATCATTAGCTAGTAAAGCAGATGATGCGCTTCTATGGTGTCCGTCCGCAATATATAAGCTATCAATTTTTTCAAATTCTGATTGGATTTTCTCAATTTGATTTTTGTCATCAATTAACCACAAAAAATGTGATATTCTGTCAGTTGTAGAAAATTCATATTCAGGTCTGTCCAACATTATTTCACTAAACAAACTGTCTAAAACATTGTTTTTAGGGTAGGTAAGAAGAACAGGTTCTGCATTAAATCCAACAGTGTCGATATATTCTTTAAAAAGTTTTTCTCTGTCTTTTAGCGTTTTTTCGTGAACTTTAATAGCATTATTATTATAATCATCAACAGATGTTGCTCCAATAATACCGATAAATGTATCAGTTCTAGTCACCATCTTATATAAATAAAATTTAGGAACGTCATCTTGTATAAAAAAGTGTTCATCCTTAAACTCTAGATATCTATTTCTAACTAAATTGAATTCATTTTTAGTTTTTATTTCCTGAGCAAATTTATAACCGGGATTTAAAATTTGTAAAAAAGAGTAGGGGTTGTTCTTTAGTCTAAATTCTAAGCCTTCCTTATCATATATATGATATGAACGAGAAACTACTAAATTAGCTTTGTCTCTTGTGGGTCTTACTGCTTTAAATGGATTAACTGTAGCCATAATTTAAATTCAATATCTAAAAATACTTTTTTTTACTTAGATGATCACATTAATTATTATCAAAAAACCTCATTATAAAAAATAATGAGGTTTTAAGTTTTTACAATAAAAAGTTGCTAAACAAACATTTTAGCAACTTTCTCTGCTTTTCTTGATTCAGAGTAGTCATAAAATCCTTCTTTAGATTTTACTCCAAGTTTCCCGGCCATCACCATATTTACTAATAATGGACAAGGAGCATACTTAGGGTTTTTAAAGCCGTCATGCATAACATTTAATATTGATAGACAAACATCTAAACCAATAAAATCTGCTAGTTGTAATGGTCCCATCGGATGAGCCATACCTAATTTCATAACCGTATCTATTTCATTAACTCCTGCTACACCATTATACAATGTTTCAATAGCTTCATTAATCATAGGCATTAAAATCCTATTTGCAACAAACCCAGGATAATCATTTACTTCTGTAGGAACTTTTTTTAAGTTCTTAGATAGGTTCATGATAGTATTGGTAACATCGTCAGAAGTATTATAACCTCTAATAATTTCTACCAATTTCATTATTGGTACAGGATTCATAAAATGCATACCAATAACCTTTTCTGGTCTTGAAGTTACGGCAGCAATTTGTGTAATAGATATTGATGAAGTGTTTGTAGCAAGAATTGTATTTGCTAAACATAATTCATCTAATTCCTTAAATATTTTTAATTTAAGGTTAAGATTTTCTGTAGCCGCTTCAACAACTAAATCTGTATTAGCAACTCCTTCCTTTATAGAGGTATAGGTGATTATATTAGAGAGTGTATCTGACTTGTCAGTTTCTGTAATTTTTTCTTTAGCAACCATTCGGTCTAAATTTCGTGTAATAGTTGCTATTCCTTTTTCAAGAGATTGTTGTGAGATATCAATTAATTTAACTTTATATCCACATTGTGCAAATGTATGAGCAATACCATTACCCATTGTTCCAGCTCCAATTACAGCTATGTTTTTCATACGAGGTTTTTTGTGTTATTTTTTAAAACAATTGATTATTTGATGCGCAATACGCAAAGCTTCAGTACCATCTTCAAGAGTAACAACAGGTTTAGTGTTATTGATGATGGCATCAGCAAATGTTTCTAACTCATCTAATATTGCATTATTATTTTCTATTTCTGGATTGTCAAAGTAGATTTGCTTTTTAACACCTTCGGCATTTTGTAAAATCATATCAAAATCACCAGGTGTTTCTGGTGCGTCTTTCATTTTTACAACTTCACTTTTTTTCTCTAAAAAATCTACAGAGATGTACGCGTCTTTTTGAAAGAAACGAGACTTACGCATATTTTTTAAAGAAATTCTACTTGAGGTAAGATTAGCTACACATCCGTTTTCAAATTCTAAACGAGCATTAGCTATATCAGGAGTTTCACTAATTACAGAAACACCACTTGCAGAAACATTAATAACTTTTGATTTTACAACACTCAATATGGCATCTATATCATGTATCATTAAATCTAAAACAACTGGTACATCTGTACCACGTGGATTAAATTCTGCCAATCGATGCGTTTCGATAAACATCGGACT
>TARA_B110001450_G_scaffold225611_1_pt1 | contig 10965 bp, 11 predicted proteins | sample TARA_B110001450 | Tara Oceans TARA_B110001450 (sample SAMEA4396538) | marine metagenome | biome: Polar Biome; feature: [SRF] surface water layer (ENVO:00010504); material: water (ENVO:00002006), including particulate matter (ENVO:01000060) such as... | depth 5 m | reverse complement strand
ATGGGTGATTTCAATGTTGCGCCATCTCCATTAGATATTGGCATTGGAGAAATTAATGCGAAAAGATGGCTAAAAGAGGGGAAGACTGCTTTTTTGCCAGAAGAAATTGATATGTGGAATAGCATTAAGAGCTTGGGATTCATTGACTCTTGGAGGGAACAAAATCCAGATGAAGGCTCAATTTACTCTTGGTTTGATTATCGCTCAAAGATGTTTGATGACACTCCAAAAAGAGGTTTAAGAATTGATCATATTATGATTTCAGAAAATTTGATGCCTGCAATGCAATTTACCGGGATCGATTATGAAGCTCGAGCAATGGAAAAGCCTTCAGACCATTGCCCGATATGGATTGATCTAAAATGAAGTTATATAAAGAATTTACTTTTGAGGCTGCCCACAAGCTCCCCTTAGTGCCCAAAGATCATAAATGTTTCCAGCTTCACGGCCATAGTTTCAAGGTGCGAGTTTATGTTCAAGGCCCAGTGAATGAAATAGGCTGGGTTATAGATTTTGCAGAGCTCAAAGGTATCTGTAAGCCATGGATTGAGTGTCTTGATCATTCCTTCTTGAACGAAATTAATGGATTAGAAAATCCCACTAGTGAAAACATTGCTATGTGGCTATGGGATAAGTTAATTAAAAAATTACCTCAGCTCTCTGCCGTTGAAATCATGGAAACATGCACATCGGGATGCATATATTCAGGCTAAAGTCTTTTTTGCTGAAAAAATTGTTTAAGTAAATTAGCTGACTCTTCCTCTAGATAGCCTGAGCTATAATTAATCTGGTGATTTAAATGGGGTGCGTCTAAAAAATGATCTATGGATACTATCGCACCAGTCTTAGGTTCCAAAGCTCCAAAAAATAAATTCTTTACTCTAGCATCAACAATTGCTTTCGCGCACATATGACATGGCTCAAGAGTAACGTAAATATCACAATCAATTAATCGATAATTACCTAAGTTTCTGCTTGCCGAAATAATTGCATTAATTTCTGCGTGACTAACAACAGAATTATCTCTTATGACACTATTAAACCCAGTTCCGATAACTACGCTTCCTTTTGTAATAACAGCACCTACAGGCACCTCATGTATATCTCTAGCTTTTTTAGCTTCTGCCATAGCTAACAACATAAATTCTATATGGCAATCAGTCATTTCTATCGTAAATAATTCAGGTCTATAAAAATTTGACCCATTCCTGAGCCGAGCGTCTTTCTGAATTTAGTTGGTTAATGCGTGCATCAGGCTTTCTGTACCCCAATGCCATTCCACAAAATAACATTTCTTCATCTGGTGAATTAACAAAACTAGTCACACTTTCACTTTTCATAGCCCAGGCTTCTTGTGCGCATGTATCTAGACCAGCTTCAACTGCCAACAACATAAAAGTTTGCAAAAACATTCCTAGATCAGACCATTGAGGAGGCCCCATTTGCTTATCCACAAAACAAAATAATCCAACAGGAGCTCCAAAAAACTTAAAATTTTCCATGACTTGATTAATTCTAGCCTCCTTATTCTCTCTGGGAATGTTTAACAAAGAGTACATTTGTTCACCTAGTTGAAATCTAGAGGTCCTATAAGGTTCCTTTAATTTGGGTGGGTATATATTATATGAAGGGCTTTCTGGGGTAGCCCATGTCTCCTGAAATGATAAAAAAGATTTCATGGCTTCATTATTAATGACATATATCTTCCATGGCTGCAAATTTCCACCCGAAGCCGCTCTAGAAGATTTTTCTAAGAGATGTGCAATTAAATCGTCATGCACGGGCGCGCTATCAAACGCTCTAATAGATTTTCTAGCTAAAACTGCATCTGAAACATTCATATAAGTCCTCTTAAATTTACTATTATCTCTTAAAATCTTATCTTCCTATAGTGTAAAATAAATCACCTACAAGCAAGAAAATATAAATTAAATTAATCTTCTATATATACTAACTAATAATGTTTCATTCTCTATACCAAGATTTTCAAAACCCAGCTCTTGCTAGAGATTTAAAGGGATTATTATTACTAAAATTAGCCCTAGGGGCTTCAGTATATTTATTTTTAACAATCTCAGGTCTTGAATACCCATTTAATTTTCATGATTTCGCTGATGTTTATAGAACATGTAGCTCAATCAATATCAATATTGGATTTACTCAGTTCGTTTGTATTGTTAATGTTCAATCAATAACTCAGCCAATTCCTATTTTATTTAGTTTTATGCTTATGTTTGTTAGTTTTACGCTAATTTATTCAGCATTTTTTAACTACTTAAGTAGAAAGGGACAGCTATTCTTGATGGTTCTCCTATTAATCCATCCATACTTGTTGATTAGCACTTTTAGGTTAACAACAGATCTATTTGCCATGTTGGCTGTCTCAATAACAGTATATTTTATAGTGCGCAACTTAGAGTTTAAATTATCTTTCTATCTTCTAATTCTTATCTTGATATTATTTAGATACCATTTAGTGGCAATATTTCTACCGTTGTTTTGTATGACTTTGTATGAAAACTTAAGATACAAAAACAGGATAGATTATCTAAGTCTCATATCGCTTTTATTATTACTAATAGGTCTTTCCCTGAGTGTTTCTTATGCATTGATGTTCACAGGGAACAATAGTGGCTTTCACCCTGTATCACTGATGTTCAATATCATTTATCTTTTAGGTTTTAGAGAAATGGTGGCGATTGATGGGATTGCTGCTTTTCTATGCTGCAATCTAGCATGGCATAATCTTCAATTCGCTATTTCAATTGGGCTGATAATATTACATGCTATTGGGTTGGCTGGCATATGGAAAGTATCTAAAGATATTAATAATAAAGTTTTAGTTATTCTTCTTTATCTCATACCTTGTATTTTAGTTATTGGGCATCTGAGATTTTTACTAGCATTGATGCCTGTTCTCATGGCAGGAACTGCTTATTTATTTTTGAACAATAAAACCATTACTTCTTTAACTGATTCAAATGATAGACATATCTAAGGTATATATTTTAATACCTCTATTTAATGAGGCCTCAGTAATTGAGCAATTGATCAAGGATCTGAGCGTAGTTTTTAAAAACATTGTGGTTGTGAATGATGGTTCTACTGATAATTCTTTAGAGATACTAGAAAAACTTGATGTTCATATCATCAATCATCCAATTAATCTTGGGCAAGGCTCTGCAATTAGTACTGGCTTTAACTATATCTATGAAACTTCAGCGGAAGCATTAATAACCTTTGATGCAGATGGGCAACATTCCATCGAAGATGCCAAGAAATTTGCAGAAGAAATTCTAACAACTGATGTGGATGTTATATTTGGATCAAGGTTTTTAGAGCATTCTAAAAATATTCCACCACTTAAGAGGTTTGTTCTAAAAAGTGCAGCTAGAATTACTAATTTTATTTCTAGGATTTCTTTAACCGATACACATAACGGCATGAAAGCCATTAGAAGAGATGTATTAATTAGGTTAAGTATTAACGTTGATGGTTATGCATTTGAATCAGAACTAATACAATGTGTTGCAAAGGAAAAATTACGTTATTCTGAGTTACCTACCAACATTATTTATACCGAATACTCTATGGCAAAAGGGCAAAGCATAATGAATGGGTTTATTATTCTTGAGGATCTTTTTAAACTGTGGTTAAAAAAATAATATGATTAAAATTTTCTTAATTATTTTTTTCTGTGCATTGTTTTTTTATGGTTTTATAAGACCTTTTTCGTCTTTGAGCTCAAGATTGTTTTTATTTTCAGGCTCAATACTTGGTCTATTAAGTGTAATTGGAATTGAGCAAACAGATAAAATAGCCAATTTTGTAGGGGTGGGCAGAGGTGCAGATCTTTTCGTTTACTTTGCATTGCTTACTATTTTTCTATTCATTTATTACACTCTTAATAAACTTGCGATAGTGAATCAAAAAATCTCAACCCTAGCAAAGGCTCTTGCTCTCTCAGAAGTTAAAAAGAATAATGATCGATCTTAAGGATTCGATTGTTGTTCTTGGAAGCGGTCTCAGTGGCGCTTTTACAGCCAAGGAACTATTAAAATCAAATCATAAGGTAACAATGATTGATGCTGGCTACACAAGAGATGCTTACATTCCACCGCTTAATAAAAATAATTCTAGCCAAATTATGTCGTCATACAAATTTAAAATTAAATCTAATGAATTTGCCTATGCTGACTTTGGCTTACAAAATGATCTAGAAACTAAGAACTTTCATGCTGTTGGATCACTAGCTGCTGGAGGTTTATCTAATATATGGGGTGGTGGTCTAAGTAAATTTGAGGAATATGAATATCAAAGTGATATTTTTTCACATGATGAAATTACTAATATTTATTCAGAAATTCAAAAAGAAATGCAGGCAATGAAAGATGAATCTGTGGCATATTCCTCAAATCAAGAATATGACAAAAGACTAGAAAAATTATTTGCAGCTAATGTAGGTGAAATAACATTTTCACCCCCGATAAACGCCATTAATCAAAAAAGTAAGTATTGGAAGGAAAATAATAATAAAAATCACGGTATATTTTCAGCTTCGACATTAATTAACGAACTAAAGAAAAATGAGAGATTCGAAGTTATTTCCGATAATTTAATTCACGGACTCTCAAAAGATGGAGAAAATTATGTCCTTCAAACACGCGACTCGAAAAGCAACCAGAATATAAAATATAGTATAAAAAATGTCTTTTGTTGCTTGGGGGTAATTTCAAGTACGCAGTTAATTCTTAAAATGGAAGAAGCATATAATGCTCCAACTAAATTATGCACAACTCCTTTAGCTTACTTCTTAGCATTTACAGGCAAAAAAAGAGAAAATAGCACTCAATTTGGACTATCTAGCCTTTCGTTTAGAGTAAATAATGAGAACGCCTCTGGAGGACTTTTCCCTTGCAATAAGGATATGCTCTCTCATATTAAGCTCTTTAGATTGCTTCCAGCTATCTTGAGGACACTTATAGACAAAGTGTTCTTGCAAAGGTTATTTGTAGTGAATATTTTTTTTCACAGTAATATGAGCAACAATAAAATTAGCGTCTCAAATAAAGGGCAATGTAATATTATTGGAAGAAATCATCCAAGCCTAAAGTTACATTTTCAGAGATCAAAGGCCATAATTAAAAAGGAGTTAAAAAGATTTAATATATTTGTAATTCCGATTATTCAAAAAATTGCTACTCCTGGTAGCGATGTACATTATGGTGGAACGTTTCCTATTAAGATCAATCCAGAAAAACTAAATTGCGATTCGTCAGGAAGACTACATGGTCATAAAGCCTTTTATGTAGCAGATGCATGCTCACTAGAATCTATACCAGGAAAGCCTCATTCTTTTCATTCAATAGCGCAATCAATAATTATTGCTAGACGTTTTATATATTCTCAGATTCATCGATAATTATAACTGAATCAGTGCTTTGAATTTTTTGAAGATTGGGTAACCTCAGCAATCCCTCGATCCTTAATGCAAGATATTGAAAAGATAATACTTTAAAGAGACTAGTAGCAATCGTAAAGACTATATAAGGCATTTCAAAACTACTTATCCTAAAATTTATTTTTAAGAATGTCGCAAAAGACTGGCTTGCTGATCCAATTATTAAAAATTTTCCACTAACATTCTCTAAGATAAGCTTAAAGTAAACCTCATGAGCAAGAGCATTAACTTTAATAGGGAAAATTAGATTAGAATTTTTTGGAATTGGTATTGGTATGTGAAAATTTTTAATAGCATTAAATAACTTGGATGACTTAGAATCGTTGGAGAAAATAAAACTTGGACATAAAATTAAATCTCGATCTAGCTCGAAAAAACTTTCGCTTTGAACTTTATCTGACTGATAAGAGGATAAGTCTGAAGTATCCTGATGATCAATCGGAGTGGAAAAAAAAACGAATTTTTTGCATTGAGTTAACTCAAAAGCCTTCAAGAGATTTAAGGTTGACCTCGAATTAAAGTATGAATCTCGGCTAGAAAAATTATAAGCACAATGTAGGATAATCACCTCATCCTTTGAAGTTACAGGACTCACAAAAGGAGATTCTAAATTATAATATAAAAATGATTCATATTTATTTAAAGAAGGTTTTTCCCTGCCTAGCAATACCACTTGTTGATGTTCCGCATTCAAAAGACGCCTAAAAGATGACCCAATTAAACCTGAAAAACCTGTAAGAAAAAATTTCATTTTTTAAAATAATTTCTTGAAATCACAAAATAACTTAAGAGTGATGAGATAACATCTGCAATTAACTTTGCTAAAAATAAACCAATTAATTCAAAGATTTGGAAAAATATAATTGATGCTAATGCAGGTCCAAATATAAATGTACCCAAGTATTTAAGAGAAAAGGATTCAACATCTTTAAATAATACCTTTTGATAATAAATACCAGCAAGAAACCAAAAGAAAAATCTAAGAAAAAAATTTATGAAGGCAATATTCTGATCTAAGTTCGATACAAATATCGCAAAGAGCAACAGCTCAAAAAGATAAACTAAGCCAGAGATTTGATAATACTTAAAAAACCTATTAATTTTTTTCTCCTCCTAGTTTATATTTTTTACCTCTAAAGTTATTTATTGGCTTTTCTAAAAATTGATAGCTTATGTGAGATAGGAGAATGATTAAGACCATCCCTACTAATAAAATAATTGAAGATAGCAATTGATCAGATACTAAGACTTGCAAGGAACCTCTGCTATCCTCAATAACTGGAAATTGAAAAATGAACTTTAGGGTCTGTTTTACCATCCACCAAACTAACCCATGGATCATGTATATTCCATAGCTGATAGCACCTAAATAAACTAAATATCGATGATTTAGAATATTAATAGCTATATTTGTTTCTTGATTTGATAGCTCTAAAGTTATTAAGAGTATGCAAAAGATAATAGGCACAAAGATATTCAAACCAATTATATTCTCGGGCTCTGAAAATCCAATCGCCAGAATAGCCAGAAGTAGCATAAGATATGAAAAAGTATTATGAATATTAAAAAAGCACTTAGACCGGAAATTAAATACTAAAACCCCTAAAAAAAATGAATAAAAGCATCGCATTAAACCATTACCTGCGCTTAAGTTCGAGTGGAAGAGATATAGAAATGCTGTGAAAGAAATCATTATTGAAAAGATAGTAACTATTAAATCTCGCCTCTGAGACAGAAGAATAACAATTGCAAATAAGAAGTAAGCTACAAATTCAGCTGAAATAGACCAGCTAGCACCATTCCAGGTTAAATATTCCTGAGATATTACTTGAACCAAGAAAAGATTTTGAATGAAAGAGTCTGCGTTGTTAATTGAAAATGCTGGATTGTTAGCAACCATCCCATATTGCTCTTGAACAAAATATTTTCCTAACTCTAAACACAAATAAATTAATAGCATGAGAAAATGCAAAGGGTACAGCCTAAAAAAACGTCTAGCTTGAAAATTTATTACATCTGTAAAATTATAAATCTTACTTTGGAAGTTCAAAGCAATAACAAAACCAGAAAGAACGAAAAAAAAATCTACCATTAGCCATGAATTTTTTACAAATGCGTTATTGGTTAACAGTGAGCCTATATCAAAATGGTAAAATGCAACAGAAAGAGCTGCTAAGCCTCGCAAAGACTCTAGATAGAATATTTTTTTTACTTCTTGTTGCATTGCAATTCTAGGTATGGATAAAAAATATTCTTTTTAGCAATTTAGTCAGTAATTTCGTAATATTCTCCAATGGTAAATTTAATATTTTGAGCAACGCTTGTTGGATGTTCTTCACTAAATGGCTGTTGATATTTAGAGAAAGGGATTACACGAAAATCAAAACTAAGCCTAGTTTTATCCTCTTGGTTAATTTTATTTCCATGAGTTAATCCTGAATCAAATAAAAGCATTTCTCCAAAAGACATATTCACCGGAGCATAGTCGCCCTTATCAAATGATGACTCAAGCCAAATTGTATTGGTTTCATAAGCATCTGTAATAGGGACCCAAATATTTATTTCTTCCAGAGGATGGTTGTAATCTCTATCCCTATGCCATCCACCAACTGCTTTATTTCCAGGGAATTGGGCTCTAAGAGTAGGTTTCTTTTGATATACAAGTTTTTCTTTAAAAATATCTTTTGAGATAATATTTACAAAGTTCCTATAAATATCTAGAAATGATCCCTCAGGGCTTTTATTCTTAACATTAAGATTATAACCAGGATCAATCTTGTATAATTTTTTATAAATAGATGGCTCCTGATCATCTTTGTCTGTCACAACTCTATCAGGTAAAAGGTCTTTGCTAATTCCATTGTGAAGATTGGGAAGTTCATCTAGACATATATCCTTGAGATAAGAAGAAAATAGGCTATTGAAATCAAAGATTTCTTGATTGTAGCTCAGTATTATTTTTTTATTTTCTAAATTTAGGGACATGAGTTTTTCTAGAATTCTTTAAATATTAAATATGTAATTTTACTTTACTTTATAAAGTAAATCCTAAATTCCTTTCTTAAGCAGCACTCAGCTTCTTGCCAATCCGCTCTTTCTTATTCCCACTCAATGGTGGCAGGCGGTTTGCTAGAAATATCATAGACAACACGACTAATCTCCTCTACCTCGTTCACAATTCTATTTGATACATGCCCTAAAAAATCATAAGGGAGTCTGGCCCAAGTGGCGGTCATAAAATCGACAGTTTCAACTGCCCTGATTGCAATTACGTCTGCATATCTCCTCTCATCACCAACGACTCCAACAGATTTAACTGGCAAATAGGCACAGAAAGCTTGGCTAACTTGGTGATATAAATCAGCTCTAATAAGCTCCTCAATAAATATTGCATCAGCATTTTGCAGTGTGGCTACTTTTTCTGGAGTAATTTCTCCTAAAATCCTCACACCCAAGCCTGGTCCTGGAAAAGGGTGGCGATTCAACATTTCAAGCGGTAAGCCTAATTCAGCACCCATTTTTCTTACCTCATCTTTAAATAGATCTCTAAGAGGCTCTACAAGCTCCATCTTCATATCATCAGGGAGACCGCCAACATTATGATGGGATTTAATGACCCTTGCTTCCTTTGATTCTGATTCAGATGACTCAATGACATCTGGATAAATGGTTCCTTGTGCAAGAAAATTAATGTCATCCTTTAATTTAGCCGACTCATTATCAAAAATATCAATAAAAGTCCTGCCAATTACTTTTCGCTTTTGCTCTGGATCTGATACACCCTTCAAATGTCGATGAAAAATTTTCTTGGCATCAACAACTAATAAATTTAGATCCATCTTCTCTCTAAATAGACCTTCTACCTCCTCAGCTTCATTTTTGCGAAGCAATCCATTATCAACAAACATGCAGATTAAATTTTTTCCAATTGCCTTATCTAATAGCATTGCTGTAACTGAGGAATCAACTCCCCCAGATAAGCCAAGCAAGACTTTTTTACCGCCTACCATTTCTTTGATATCAAGAATACGCTGCTCAATTAGATTTTTCATCTTCCATTGGGCCTTACAATTACAGATTTTAAATACAAAATTTTTCAAAACAAGGTTACCCTTTTTTGTATGGGTTACTTCTGGATGAAATTGAAGGGCATATATAGGTTTTGCAGAATGTGCCATAGCAGCAACTGGAGCTGATGGAGTTGAGGCAATTAGATTAAATTGATCTGGCAATGAGGTGACATGATCGCCATGACTCATCCAAACATCTATCGATGATCTAGCATCAAAGCCATCAAATAGAATAGACGTTTGCTCTAAGGTGACGGACGCATGCCCAAATTCTTTAGTTTTAGATGCCGTGACCTGCCCCCCAAATTGCTCTGCTAATGTTTGCATGCCATAGCAGATACCTAGAATTGGAATCTCTAGATCAAAAATAATTTCTGGAATTCTAGGAGTATTATTGTTTGTAACAGATTCCGGTCCACCAGAAAGAATAATGCCAGAGGGATTGAGCATAGCTATTCTCTCTTTGGAAATGTCCCAAGGCAAAATTACAGAGAATACATCAAGCTCTCTAATTCTTCTTGCTATTAATTGAGTGTATTGAGAACCAAAATCTAATACTAAAATTGTATCAATATTTTTTTTATCCAATGTTGATTGGTCAGAATGTGGCATAGTCAATAATTAACTTCTTTGGTAGTTAGGGGCTTCTTTTGTGATCATCACATCATGAACATGGCTTTCACTCATGCCAGCATTAGTAATTTCAATAAATTGTGTATTGGTCTGCATTTCCGAGATGGTCTTGCAGCCAACATAACCCATAGACTGCCTGATACCCCCTGCAAGCTGATTAATCACATTTACAACCCAGCCTTTGTATGGAACTCTGCCTTCAATCCCTTCTGGAACCATTTTTTCTTTTTCTACGCCATCTTGAGAGTAACGATTAACATCATTTCGCTCAGACATTGCCCCCAAAGAACCCATGCCTCGGTATGTCTTAAAACTCCTCCCTTGATAAAGCTCGACTTCACCAGGAGCTTCTTCAGATCCAGCAAATATACCTCCAAGCATTACAGCATCAGCTCCTGCTGCAAGAGCTTTAGACACATCTCCAGAGAACCTAATGCCTCCATCTGCAATCAGCGGAATGTCATTGGATTTAAATTTTTCTTTAATTGAAAGAATAGCTGTAATTTGTGGAACACCCATTCCAGAAATAATGCGAGTTGTGCAAATTGATCCAGGGCCCATTCCGATTTTAATTGCATCAGCGCCAGCATCTTTTAGAGCTATAGCTCCTTCAGGAGTTGCTACATTCCCTCCCATGACATCAATATCTTTAAATTCCTTCTTAATCAGCTTGATTGTTTCCACAACATTCTTAGAATGACCGTGAGCGCTATCCACAACAAATAAATCAACTCCTGCTATTGATAGTGCTTTGGCTCTGTCAAGCGTATCTTTTCCAGTACCAAGCGCTGCTCCAACTCG
>TARA_B110001450_G_scaffold184510_1_pt1 | contig 10971 bp, 10 predicted proteins | sample TARA_B110001450 | Tara Oceans TARA_B110001450 (sample SAMEA4396538) | marine metagenome | biome: Polar Biome; feature: [SRF] surface water layer (ENVO:00010504); material: water (ENVO:00002006), including particulate matter (ENVO:01000060) such as... | depth 5 m | reverse complement strand
GGGGGGGGGTGGTGCAGGGGGTGCTCGAGTATAGGTTGTTTCGTTAAACGGTACATTTAAAAACAACAACTATTAAGAGACTCTCACTCCAGAAGTCGTTCAAGTCCGATGCCCGCGTCCCACACAACCTCTTCTGACGACCGGCGCCGACGGGGCGGCTCCTCCAAGAAGAAAAACAGGGGTGGCGGGTCGGCCGCCTACGCACCCGCGACCGTCACGGTCGACCAGATGCCACCCCCTCCGCCTCCTCGCCGCAACGGCAAGCAGGCAGAGGTGATGCCGACAGACGAACATCTCTGGCCGGTGCGCAACATCAAACCCAGCGTAAGGGAGCGGTGCGGCAACATGCAGGGCTCGGAGCTCATCCGCGAGCTGCTTCGCAACGGCCTCAACATCTCGTCTGCCGACGACTACCAACGCTCCCTTGACAAGCACCTCAAAGAGCTGGTCGAGTACAGCGCGAGGTTCCCGTTCCCCGGCCCCCCCGTGGCGGACAGCTCCGAGGGCGCGACCATGAACGAGCCCACACCCGTCCTTATGGTTTCCGCCTTTGCCACAAACACGTTGGACACCAAGACCAAGAAGACCAAGGCGGGCAAGATCATCCTCAGCGGACCCGTCACCTTTGACGCGCTTGGTGCCCTGTTCACACATCTCGCCACCCTAACCATCTACCCCGACAAGGACACCGCGCGCAAGTTCATCCAGAACCCTGGGTCTCTGCTCGACAGCATCAACGCCAACCCCTACTTGGTCGACATCATCCGGATGACGGACAGCTACGAGATGACAAAGATAAGCTTCCTGATGAAAAACGTCGTGCCCGAGGGCCTCGCCAAGGTTCGCGTCGGAGCGTCCGCCATCCACGGCAACGGCGTTTTCGCAGAGCACCAGATCAACGTTGGCGATCTCATCACCATGTACCCGTGCGACGTGCTTGCGCTCGACAACCCCAACGGAGGCATGCGCTTCTATCGCGCAGACGGGAAAGACCTCCTTCGGACCGAGGCTAACATGTACATCGCGTACCTATGCAAAGTGGAGGGCACTCGCATGGCCATAGCTGGCGACCCCGACAAGTACTGTCCTGCTGCGTGCGCGCACATCATCAACGACGGAGCGTACATCGACAAGCACGACTTTGGACTCGACGAGGCGATGCGGTACACGGAGAAGTCGTACCACACGCAGAACTGCCACTTTGTGTCCCTCGCGGACTGCTGCATGGTGGCGATTGCTACCAAGGTCATCCAGAAAGACCAGGAGGTACTGGCCGGCTACGGGGCCGAGTTTTGGGGCCACGTCGCCAAACGCGGCATGGTTTAGATCATGCAAAACACAAGACGGTTGACAGGGATCGGTGGACTGGTGTGTGTGTGTACGGGGTCTAGCACAATCTTGAAACTTTGGTCACCTCCTACCCATCTGCTTAATCGTGATCAGTGGTAGTCCCTCATACTCCCGCACGGGAGGTCTAGCACTCAGAGTTATCCCCTTTCCACACATGCACTGGAAGCACATGCAGAGACAACAGCACGTCAAGATTGTACCGAGTGACAGTCCTACCCACACCCCTACAGGTAGGCTGGTTGCGTGCTTTGCTGCATGTGCAGCAAGTCCGTGCACACTAAAGTCGGTCACGTTCAAAAGGTCCATACGACGCATTGTTCTTGTGTGCCATGATTGCGCTCCACTCTTATGCCTCTTTAGCGGGTCTTCACTCTTCACCCCCCGCTGGCTTCTGGGCGCCACCAGGGCCACGGCCACGGCCTCCAGGGCGGTCGGCTTGCAGAAGCTGGCGTTCGCGACTCTCGGCCGCCAGGATCTGCGCACAGAAGCAAAGCATGTGAATAGAATAACGGCATGGGAATGAGAGGGTATGCTGCTCACCTTCAACGCGAGCTCCGCATTGTTCTTGTCCAGAGTGCGCTCGCCGTTGTCGTTGCGGACGAGCACGGCTTCGACTTGGCAGCGCATGGCGGTCAGCGTGTTGATCATGGCAGTTCGTCCCACCACCGACGATGTCGTGTGCAGCCGGAAGTGGTTGGCGATATCTCGCCACGGCCAGTCCACTACGTGCACACCCTCCCTTCGCGCAGGCTCCACCACCTCCCTCTTCCATGTCAGGGACGCAAACTTCCAAAGGGCGTGCTCCGCCTGCCGACCCACGTTCGCCATGACGAAGCGTTCCACCGGTCCAATGCGATTTGCAAGTGCGCAACCGACGCACGTGACACCCTTCACCGGGAAGGCCTTGCAGTAGGCATCCCTCTTGCGCTTGGAGCTCGTGCGAGAAATCTGCGACTCGTCGTCCGACGTGGCGTCTCCGAACATGCGCGACCTTCCTCCAAAGGCCGCTGCCGCCATCATCTCGCTCGCGGACACGGGGCCGCTGGTGCTACCTCTGTGGTCCTTTTTCTTCTGGCGCTTCTGACTCCGCTTGGCGGCACGGGCTTCATCGTCTGAGGATTCCAGGGCGCTCATCCCGTCCGCGTCGCGCGCGTTCGCCTCCGCGGGGTCTTCGTAGGAATCCCCGTCGTCGTCGTCGTCGTCCGGATCCGCGGGATCGGTACGGCGCGGTTGCTCGTCGCCGCTGTCCCCGCCGCCATCCTCGGAGAACAGGGCAGAGTCGGCACCGTCTCCTCCCGTGGCGCAACCCTGGAGTTCTGCGGCGAGCAGAGAGATCCGCTCGTATCTCGTGGAGCCTTCCTCCTCAGCCTGCGGCTGAGCCGCGCCTCTTCCTCTACCTCTTGCAGCACCCCGCCCGCTCGCGACAGGCGGCCCCATGCCACCACCTCTCCCCGCGGCCTGCGCCCACAACGGGTGCGCGTGCAGCTGTGCAGCGGAGTGAGCTTGCGCCGCTGGCTGGGGAGGTGGTTCGGAGAGAGACGGGCTGTGTGGGTCGTTCATGTAGTAGCAGGGTTGTTACATAGGACAGACCCACCACCGTCGGTGACAGAAGGCTAGCGAGGAATACTGCCGTGTGACGCCGATGGGATCGAGTAGCTCTCGTCGGCGCCGGAAGAGCGACATGTGCATAATTAAGAATGTCAAGCACATGGCCGACCATAAACCTAACGGTCAAACGAGATTTCATCTCCGATCAAAAGAGTTAACCCCTTGTTAAGGGGTACTACAGGGGTGCCACACAACCTCTCGTGTCACCGGCCGCCTACGGAATACCTATCCGGTGCCGCCGAGAACATGCCTCTGGCTGCCGACACAGACCCCTCTCCAACCCTTGAGGACAAGACCACCATGCTGGAGGACCTGTTTCCTGATACCCCTCCAGAGCACGATGCCGTAAACATGTACAAGACCAACAACTCAAGCAAGAAGGTGTTCTTCTGCGGCGGCGACTTTGTGCGCGAGGTAGGTGGCACGATCGGCCAGATGTCCAATGACAACAAGGAGAGATTGATGAGGATTCCGTGGATGAAGTGTGAGCTCAAGCTCATGGAGAGTAGCGAGAGCGGCTACCCGTCCACCCCATATTACGACGAGATGTTGACGATGATCACACAGTGCTGCAGGGAGGGATATCCTGAGGTGAGGGACCAGTACGTCATGACGCGCGAGAATGGGCAGCGCATGATGTTCAACCCGTTCAAGGCGATAGACGTGGTAGCCAAACACTGGCGCAAGCCGCATGGGCCGAGCAAGAAGGCGGTACAGGCCTTTCGGGACCTTCCTTGGGTTCACGAGGTCGTCGCCAAGTGGGACCGCCAGATCGACTCGACACGCAAATCTCGCTCCGTCTCTCGCATTGCCAAGGTCAGGTTCCTGTGCATCTTTTACCCCAAGGAACAACCGGGGTGGTTGGACGAGATACCAATCACGCTTCACTCCAACGAGGTGTGGATCTTTAAGCCTGTCCAGTGGTTGGACGACATCGTCAACGTGTGGCTCGGGGGGAAGAGCCCAATCGCACTTACGATGGAAGAAAAGGAGATGCTAGAGAAGCTGCCATGGGTTCTGCCGTGGGTCGAGCGCGTCCGCCAGAAGAGGTTAAAGAAGCGCAAGCACAACGAGACCGTCGCCGCCGACACGCCGTGCTCCAATGCTCCGAGCGACGGCGACTCTGAGTACCACTCCCTCCTCGACGCCGACGAGTACGATGAGTACGACGCCGAGGTCGATCACAAGATCGATGGGTGTGAGGCGGGATCATCACAGGACACTGCGATACCCGACGCGCTTGCGCAGAGCGATGACGAACAGGACTGATGTTCCGTGTTAGGTGTCAGCAACCTCTCATGAAAACGTTGGATTTGTATGTAGTACGTACAATGCATGCGTGAGACTCACTCCTAACACGGGCCTACGAAATGCTGTAAAGTACGTGTTAAAGCTGTCATCGGTTTCGACTTTCCGTTTTCTGGGGACCGTCTACGGACGCCTTGTGCGCGAGGTGCGACACTGCCAGGACTAAGTCCTTTAGAACCGCCTCCTGGTTCCACTGGGCAACGGGTCGCTGCTCGTTCGTTACCCAAGTGGGGAAATACTGGTGTACGGCGTCGGCGTCTATGCCGTTGACGCGACCGCCCTCCTGTTGCAGCGCTGCCATCCTGAGAAGGAGACTGGACTTGCCGCTTTTCATGGGTGGAAGGTCCGCAGGAACGATGCCGACGGGGTTGGCGGCGGAGACGACAAACTCTCTCGTGTCACTCGTTGCTCCCCTTCGCTTGTCCCCCCACTCCTCCTCATGAGGCGCATAGGCGTCTTCCTCCATGCGACGCGATCTTCGGTCTCGTCGGTCGAGGTACTCCTGTCTGGCCTGGTAATGTGTCAACGCGTTCCGCTCCGCCTGCTGGTTGGCATGGGTAATTGCACTCCCGACAACCTGTTTCATCCCCTGTGCCAGCTGCGTGCTGTGTCGCATTACTGGCTCCGCTGCGGACGATACCAACGCGTAGACCCCTATCGTGCACATCAAGCCGATGGAAGCGATCGTGACCACGCGCAACGGACAGTTGCGAGGCGGCAGGCTCGGTGGTTTGCTCTCCAACGAGAAGTCGGTAACGCCGGGAGGAACGTTGAACTGAGGCAGTAATGATATTCCAGACCGTGTGGAAGGGGTCTGTCGGCATGACATCCAAGTGTTGTCTAGTGGCATCCCATTTCTTTCTACCAATGACCTTTCCAATGTATCATATCTCATGAAACGATGGCGATAGACAAGAACAGGCTCGCCACAGGACCTGTGCATGTTGGATGTCCCTTGACGAGCCATCCATAGTTTGGACTGCCGGTCCGGGAGGCGGGGTGTCATCCCTGTCCCAGACACGCGCTCGCAACACCAACAGTGGCGGGTTCGCTCCATCGTCGCCGATTGAATTCAGGCTCAACCTCTTGGGGACTGGCAACCCTTCTTCCAACATGGAGGCGGGGCTACGCTTCTCCAACGCCGCGGCGACCAGAGGGCACGGGGGTTTCACGGGCGGAGGCAACTTGCACACACAGAAGCCTCTCATGGAGGGCGGTGTAGGTGGAGGAGTAAGCGTGTCCAGAGGAGTAGGTCGGTTGATGCTGGCATCTCAGGTCATGATCGTACTCACACTCGCGATCCTGATATTCACGCTGCTGTTCATGTCGTGGCGCCTGAACTCCAACGCCAACTGGTACTACGCGGCCGCGGCTCCGTACATGAACGAGTTCTCCAACCACTCCATGGGGATTATGCGCCACGCAGATGCGTCGACGGCGTCCCTCGAGGACGTGATGACGCAGACCCAGATCTTGGCCGGTACGTCGATCCCGGAGCTGATGGAGTCGGTCAACAAGACAGCCGCCATGGTCGCCAGGCTGCAGGAGGTTGCACAGAACCCGGTTATCAAGCTCTCCATGGGTTGAAACTATGTTACCGGTCGTTTGTAGAGTTTAACAGTTTCTATGACACCACGAGTGTCTAAACACCATGCATCCCGTTTTGGTACGCGACCGCGCGACCCTACTCGATCAAGTCGCGGGGTGGATAGAAGCCTGCGTGGCTGTCCGTGTTGTCCGCATAGAGCTTTCGGTCCTCTGGACTGCACACCAGACCCGTGAACAACTGCCGCTCTACGGCTGGAGGGCGGGCGGGTGTGCGCAAGACGCTCCACCGAAAGAGGGCAGTCGCCAATTGGTGCTGGGTGAGCTTCTGGGAGGTGTTGTCGCCGTACGCCTCGGCTGCTGCAGCCTTGAGCGTGAGTGCGCGGATGGCGTCTAGACACCTCACGTCGTCCAGGACTTGCACTTCGTCGTCCCTGGCGCGCAAGATCGTATCCACTGTCACCGTTGTCTCTTCCGTCATCAGAGTAGTCTCTGGGGAGATTCGCTGATCTCTCAAGTCCTGGCTCAGCTCGGCGTAGAGCGTGGATGGCCCGTACCACGCGCTGGGGTGGCGGAGGCACGCTCCTACCGCCTTCCTGAGGATGCGCGCCGTCAGCGTGGCACAGTGCGCCGGAGACTGCGTCGCGTCCGCCACAATCCCCGAGATCGCTCGCAGGGGCCACGAGGCTGTCAGGTACCGAAACAACGAGTAATGCACACCGATGCTCTTTCTGCACACGTCCCTGACCTCGCTCGCAGCCCGTTTCCCAAACACGGGGACGGCGCGCCACTTCCCGGCGTTGTTTACAAGGTAGTACGCATCGTTGTTCTCGCGGTCCGTCTGCCAGTTGCTGGTTTGGCCTATGTAGGTGGCGAAGTTGACCGGCTCTTGCGACCCCGGACAGCACGGAACGATCAGTTCTACGTGGCACATTACCGGGCTTGGCTGGAACGTGTTGACCGCAAACGTGATCGCCCTGTCCGCCAGGCTTGGCTTTGACCCTGGCGGTGGCTGGTGGGGTTCCAGGAACATGGCAAAGACAACGTCGCCGGAACCGTCATCTGCGGAAACCTGTTGTTTTGCTCTTAATAGACGAGCTATCCCCTCCGACCGGAGCACACTCATGGTTTTATTCCATGTCTACTTGACCGTTGCTCCGCACAGGATATCGCAGACTCTAGTGTGTATCGGGTCGGACTGCTCACGCACGCAGACACACACTAACTGTGCTCTACGATCTAATCGCCGCCGTCGGCGTCCTCGCCCCCGGGAGGGTCGTACTCGTCGTCGTCGTCGGCCGCGGCCTCGCCCTTGGACTTGGACTTGCCATTGCCCTTGGACTTCTTGGACTTCTTGGCCTCCAGGGGAAGCACAACCATCGTCTTGGGCATCAGAGTCGTGGAGTTGAAGACCGACTCAAAGGTGGACTCCCAGCCGACCTTGGTGTGCTTGAGGTTGAGACGCTTGGAGTAGCCTGCGCCCTGCCGCACGGCGTGTGCCTTGTAGGCAGCCTCCTGCGAGAGAGCACAGAGCCACTGCTCCAGAACCATCTTGGCACCCTTGGAGACCGATGGCAGCCACGGAGCCCGCGAGCTCTCATCCTCCTTGTCCACGCGCATGAGTTCACAGTCCTGGGCCATGATGCGGCTCGCGCGCATGGCCGCACCCGACGCCGCGATGTTGTAGGCATGCGCCCCGATCAGTCTGCTGGTCCGGTAGAACTTCTTCTGCTTGGTGCCGCCCTTGCCGTCGGAAACCGCCCTCTTGGTGATCTTGCAGAAGACAGGGGCACGGGATGCCACGTTCCACATCTGGTCGTAGGCCTTGCGCGCATGCTTGCCGTTTGCGAGGATGTTGTTGGTGGAGCGCATAATGACGTCGCCATCCCCGGACTTGACCATTGTGTTGTAAGTGCAGATGGGAGTCGAATGTAGATTCTTTTTGTGCTTTCAAGTGTATAGCGACCCAGACCCCTCTACTTAGCGCACACGACCGCACAGAGTCCTTGTCATATGTCTAGGCTACAAGCCTCCACGAGCGACTTTTTGCATGCAGTGTACGACCCGCGGCGCCGATCCGCACACGCTCTTTCTCACCCAAGCGTGTATCCCAGCTTTGCTAGCTGCTGAGCGGTGGCGGACGTCTGCGAAGCGACCGACGTCAAGCTGTAGCCCACCTCGGCCAGCGCCTGCTTTCGGATGCCCGTGTCTAGGAGCACGTTTGCCTGCACTCCGGAGAGAGAAACCCCGACAGGGAGCTGCTGCAAGACGGCCTGCGCCTCCGTAGGAGCCCCGGCACAAGCGGTGAGGAGGTCCTGCGCGTGTATGCCGAGTATGTCGACCGCCTCGGTTCCAGCAATGGATACCGCGTCCGAGGCCCCCGTCAGGAAGGCACGTATGACGTCTCTCGACCCAAACGCGGCGTTGGCCTCGGATGCAAACTTGGTGTCCGCCAGGTACAGCGAGTCGAATCCAAGCTTCCTCAAAGAGGAGCAGTCCGCAACACCCACGACTTTCAACAACTTTGGACCGACTCCTGCCGTTGCCATGTTGCTCGCCTTTACTCCCTTGGCCACGAGTAGCTCTGCGGTGATCTGCTTCTCATCAAGAGCGAGTGCTTCTTCAGCAGAGTACTCCGTGTTGTGAAATAGGCAGAGGCGCATCTTTGCCGAAAAGACCTCTTCGGGTAACGACGGTCGCATAGACATGGTGTGAACTGACGCCAACATTCAGTTGCTACACAAAGAGTTACATGTGTTCAGTTTACCTTAGCGAACAAGGGGACACTCACACGACCCAACTCTAACATGTTCGGATGGAGGGCTCGTCCGCCGGACCTTAGCCGGCACTCAGTCACTCGTCATCCTCCTCGGAGTCCTGCGTCTGCGACTCCGGCAGAAGCTGCGTCTGCGTGAGAGGGGCGCCGCCCGCGTCGTCGTCATCCTCCTCGGAGTCTGACCATTGCTGCATCGGCGACTCTGGAGGCTGTGACTCTGGAAGCTTCGACTCCGGCTGGAGCTGCGTCTGTGTGAGAGGGCGGTCCTCCTCCTCCTCCTCGTCCGACTCAAAGTCTTTCTCGTCGTACTCCTCTGCCACCTCGGACGCTTCAGACGGTGCCGGCGTCGGAACCATGGCTGGCATGGGATCGTACATCTCCATGGGATCGCTGAGCTCCGAACTGTCGCTACCGGCGTCTGCCACAGTGGGGTCGATTACCTCTCCTCTCCTCGGTGCGAGGCGGTTCTTCTGGCGTGCCTCCGCGCGCGCCTCTTTCCGCCTCAGCAGCTCCGCGCGAGCCGCTTCCTCGGCAGCGTCGTCAGCAGCCTTTCTGTCCCTCTCCAGTCGCTGCTGCTTCTCGTCGGCCTTTCTCTTCTGCGTTTCCTCTTGCGCCTTGCTCGCCGCCTCTTTCCTCTGCACGAACCCTTTCTCCCGGTCGATACGCCATTGCAGCGACTTGATCGCGGTGGACGCATCCATGTTTGCTTTCATGTAGTCGACCCTGCGCGACGCTTTCGCCGCCATGAAGTCCGCAACCAGCTTACTTGCAAGGCCCTTGGTAAGGTCTTCTGCAGCGACGTCGGCGGGCATGGGGTCCTTGAACTCGCTTGTCCATTGCTCGGTGAGCCATCGCTGAAGCTCTCCCATCTGCAGCTCAAGCAGGTCGAGGAGGTCCCTGTCCTTGGGCAGCTTCTTGCTGATGAAAAGAAAACTGGAGAACCTCTTGAGCTGTTCCTCTCCATCAATCAGACTCTGTGGACGCCAGAGCTTCTTGCCTCTCTTTGGGTAGGTTCCCATGTTTCCCTGGATGATCCGCCTGATCTTGGTAATGATGTTGCGAACGAGGATGCGATGGTTCTGGCCCACAGGAAAGTCTTGTGCCATAGTGGCGAGCAGTGGCGTATTCATGAGAACCCACTTGAGTTCACTCAGCTTTGTCGCCACTTCCTCCCCCCACCCCTCCAGCGTGCCTTCATACCCGTCGTCGATGCACTGGGACCACGCGACGATTTCCCTCTTGCCCAGCCCCGGAATTGTCCACGTGTCGTAGAGATCAATGTCTTCGTCGCTGATGAGATCATTGTAGATGCCCAGGAGCTTGTCGCGCACATTCTCCCTCATCTCGTCGGTGAAAGGGCTGGGAGACTGCTTGGCTCGCCATCCGCTGCTGCTGGCTGCGCGCTGTCGGAGTGGCTGGGCGAGGTCCGCCACGGCGGCGGCGTTGTCGTCGCCTTCCTCGTCGTCCTCGTCAGAGGACGAGAAATTGGGCTGTTTAAGAGACTTGGTTTCGCCCAGAATGTCTGCCCGTTTCCCCTGCTTCTCCTCCACCTCCTCCCCCTCCTCCCCCTCGGTCTCGTCGCCCTCGGTATCGTCGTCCCTTTCCTCTGCCAGCGGGATGCGCGACACGCGCTTCCCATCTGGATCCCTGGTGACGTCCGGCGGCTGGGCTCGCTTCATCTCGATGGGCGGCGCATCCAACCCCTCGATGAGGATGCCGGTTGTAGCCATGGCGCGTTCAGCCTCGTCTTCTTCATGACTGTAGACTCTACTCGAGACGATATCTGAAACGAGGAAAGGCTCTGGTAGGGAAGGAGCAAGTGCCGCGTCATGAAGAGAGACGAAGAGCCGCAGCAGCCCAAAGTGCAGCAGGTCCAGCCGCTTCCAGGGCTGTCAGTTCCAACCCCTGTTCTTCCTTACGCACCTTACGGAGCAGTCAACCCCTATGGATACGACCCGTACTACAGAGATGGTGTGTACTACGACCCCTACAGTGGCACCTACCGAAGGCGCTACGGGTACTCCTACCAGTCGGAGACCGACGGCTTGTGGTTCTGTGTGGGCATTACCGCGTTCGTTTTCCTCTTCTGGACGCTCATGATAGCACTCGCGCAAGCCGAGGAAAGCAACACACAGAAGTTGCTCTGACGGTCCTCAGTGGACCGTAGACCAAGTGGACTGTTGGTAGACTGTTGGTAGACTGTTAATAACTGGCAGTAACTATTGGTCCAAAAGTCCAAATGAGCAAGTCCGGAAACCGTCCGGAAACCGTCCGGTAGGCGGACAACCTCCGGACGGTTTCCGGACATTGGCACGCACGGGGCCTGAACGCAGACAGCAATGTCCGGAAATCGTCCGGAAGTCGTCCACCTACCGGACGGTTTC
>TARA_B110001450_G_scaffold68603_1_pt1 | contig 10979 bp, 10 predicted proteins | sample TARA_B110001450 | Tara Oceans TARA_B110001450 (sample SAMEA4396538) | marine metagenome | biome: Polar Biome; feature: [SRF] surface water layer (ENVO:00010504); material: water (ENVO:00002006), including particulate matter (ENVO:01000060) such as... | depth 5 m | reverse complement strand
TCCTAATTCTAATTCTAATTCTAATTATAATCCTAATTCTAATTCTAGTTTCAATACTATGGATTTATTAAAATCTATACCAAGTCAAATAACTAATTTTACTAATAAAACACAAAAACAATTTGATGAAGTAGTTGATGATGCAAATAAGTTTATTGATGAAAGTAAACAAACTATTACAGATGGATATAATAAATTATCTACAAAACAGGATGTAGTTATTGGTAATGATGTAAATTTAAATAGTAATGAAATAACATTATTAACTAATATAGAGAATAATGATAATAATAATGATAATGATGATGAAAGTGATGATAAAAAAAATATAACAGATAATTTAAATGAAAATAATAAAAAAAAAACAATAACAATAAATTAAATTATTTACAAAATTATTTACAAAATTATTTATATTTATTTATAAAATTGAATAAAAATATACTAGTAATATAAATAAATATAAATGGCTCATAGTGAAATAACAACAATTTTTAAGTCTAGAATTACTATTCTAGAACTACTTAAAGAACAAGGATATGATACTAGTGATTATGAAGGATTTAGTATTAATGATGTTAATAGTATGCATCAATCTAAACAAATGGATATGTTAGTTAGTAATAGTTCTAATAATAAAAAATGTTATATTAAATATCATGGTAACAAGAATCTAAAAAATACATATATTTATGAATATATAGATGATTTATACAACATTGAAGAGATTTTATCAAAAGACGATGAATTGATAATTATTATTAAAGATGAACCAAATGAACCTTTACTTAAATTATTATCAAATATTTGGGAACAAGATGGTATATTTATAAATGTTTTTAATATTAAACGATTACAATTCAATATTTTAAAACATGAACTTGTACCTAAACATCGAGCTCTTTCTAAAGAAGAAGCAACTAATATAAAAAATAAATATAATGTTAAAGATAATAGTCAATTACCAAATATTTCAAGATTTAGTCCTCCAGCTCAAGCAATTGGACTAAGACCTGGTGATTTATGTGAAATTACTAGGCCAAGCAAAACATCTATTACTAGTTTATTTTACAGAATATGTTCTCAGTAATATATATTAATGGATGTTGATATTAATTTAAAAAAATTAAATACATTATATCAAGATTATATAGCTTCAATTAATAAACTTAAATTAATTAGACCTGTTGCATTATCTGATACTAATAATTTAAATTTAAAACAATTACATCAATCTGCAAAAAACGATTATAACAAAAAAAAAACAGATATAGATTTATTTAAAGAACAAATTATTAATAAATTATTAGGTAATTCAAATACTTTTAGTGAATCAAATAATTATGTAAGTAGTAAAAATAGTATACTAGATATATTAGAAACTACTAAAAATAATTTACAACAAAAATCTTCTGGTTCAAGAGAATTATATAAAAATATTGAACTTATTAATACTATTAATATTATTGATATTTTACTTTTATTTTTAATTATATTTATTTTTGCTGTTATTTATTTTAGAGATAAAATTAAAACAATTACTTTAAATAAAATTAATGATAGTTTTATAGAACAAGTAAAATCTACTATTAATTAAATTTTTTTTTTATACTAAAGTGTAAGTTTTATCTTATATTTATCTATATTATAAGATAATGGTAGTTAAATTTTTTGAAGATTTAGGTATAATTCCCAATAAAGGTACTAAATTAGAAAAAAATATAAATTTGTTGCAAGGTCAAGATTTTATGTATTATAATAGAGTTTATAATTCACAAGAAGAACGAAACGCAGAGAGATTACAAAATACTTTAATTAAACCATTAAATCGATTAAGTAAAAATATTGTTAATGTTGAAGCTATGCAAAATAATAATCGTAGACATTTACAATTAGAAAATAGATTTAATCAAAAATTAAAAGAATATGCTGAAAGACATAAAATGTTTATTGAAGAAGCTACTAGAAATCAACTAGATAAAAAAAAAATTGAAAAATATTTAAATAAAGTTGTCACTTTAGATAATGAAACTTATTATTATGTTAATAAATATGGTTATTTACATTTATTTAGCAACGATTCTTGGTTAAATAGACATAATTCATGCAATTTAACAATACTTAGAATATCTATTGATGAAATGAATACCTTAGCTAAGCGTTCTACTAATATAAATAATAATCAACCTTGTAATATTGCTGGATATAATGTTTTAAATAGTACTAATAATAAACATGCTTGGGTTGATGTTAAAGGTATTAAACATGAATATGAACCTGGTTTTATTCCTAGTATTAGTAATGCTTGTAATACAAGAGAAATAAAATCATTAGATAATTCTACTTATAATGCAATCCCCAGTGGTAATAATTTAGGATCTAATGATATATGTAGTATACATGATATAAATATTGAATTGTGGAAAGATTTAGTTACACGTAATAATGAACTTATTAGACTTGGAAAAAGATTAAATAAAAATATTGATAAATTAACATATACTAAATTTAATGATTTAAATATAGATAATTTAAATTCGGTACAAAGTAATTTAAATGCATTAGTTAATAATAATAGTTTATCACCAATTAATTTAGATGATTTACAAGAAAACAAAGAACAAACTATTAATGGACAAAATGAAAGTTCTAAATTAAATGTTGTATCTAAAAAATCTAACTATGTTTTATGGATTTTATTTTTTATTATTGTGCTAGTTAGTTTTCTTTTTGCTATTTTTGGTAACGTAACTTATATTAGTTATTCAATTATTGCTATTTTTGCTATTATGATAGTTATTTATATTGTTGGTGCTTTTACTAGAAGTAATCTTATTAATTATTTTTATCAATGGGTAAATTATTTTATTTAAATTATTTTATTAAAATAATTTTATTAAAATAATTAAAATAAAAAAATTATATATATGGCATATAAAATAACAAATGGTATTAAAAATTGTAAAGGAACTGAAGATTTAAAAATGACTGATATTTGGAATACCGGTATTGATAAAAATGGATGTTTATTACTTCGTGATTTGAATTATAGCGATGCCGTACAAAAAGCAAAAGATTATTGTTTTACTAATACTGATTGTGCTGGTTTTGAAGTTAACACTAATGTTTCTCCAAATAATCCTTCTCCATCAATTTGTTTTAGAAAAAATATTGATAGTCGTCTATTTGAATCTGGTACCTCTAATTGTTTTGAAAAAAATTTTGCATGCAACGAATATGATTCTAAAATCAGAAAAAAATATAGTAAACAACCCAATTTAGCTGTTATATTAGAAAAAGAAAAATATATTAATTGTCTATATGCTACTATTATTAATAAAAATAAAACATATCAAGCAAAATTAATTACAGGACAAAATGTATCAATTGATAAAGAAAACATAAAAAAAGATATTACTTTTTTTAATAATATTATTAGTGAGTTTTTGGATTTAGTTAACGAATTTAATAAAAATAAAAATAATAATTTAGATCAATATTTAAATAAAAATACAAAATCAATTGATATTAATAAAACATTATCAAAATCAAATAATAATCTTAATATTAATGTTAATCATATTGATAATAATAAAGAAAATAATAAGAATAATGATCTTGATAGTTTAAGTCTTGATTATTATACTAATAATGAATTTAACAAAATTACTGCAAATACTATGAAAAATCATTTAAATAATATTGATAATGATATTAACTTAGATAATTTAAAAAATCAAAATCAAAATCAAAATCAAAACAATATTGAAAATTTTCAAAATAAATTAGATAATTTAATAAGTTTAGATAGTAAACAAACATCTACTAGTTTAAACCATAGTTCAAATTATGTAAGATTTATAATATATTTTATTTTATTTTTAATTGTTTCATTTTTAGCAATTACTGCTTTTATAACTAATAATTTTAATATTCTTAATAATATATTCTTTGTTTTAATATTTACTGTTTGTATATATTACTATTATGATATGAATATATAAGTATTCATTTGTCTATTATTATCATATAAATGTGTAAATATAATAATAATAATAATTTAATATGGATATATTAATATAGATGGATAATTTATTAAATGTTAATAAAGATTTAATTGATATTAATAAAAATTTTGTAAAAGATGATTTATTGAATGAAGAAATAAATATTACTACAGATAATTTATCACAAGACGAAATTTACGATGAAAATAATATTAATATAACAAGTAATGATTTTATTGATGATACTTTAACTATTAATGATATATCTCTTGAAAATTTTGAAAATAAAGATATAGAAAATTTAAATTTAATGCAAGGTACTCAATTTATTTTATTTAAAAATAATAAAACTAATAAAATCTATAAAAATAGTAAAAATAATAATTTTAATAATAGTAATAATTTTAAAAATAATAATGAATTAGCAAAATTAACTAATTTTGTAAATAACTACTTTAATAGTGTTAATAATGTTAACAATGTTAACAATGTTAATAATCTACATGATATAGATAATAATACTATTAATTTTACTAATATAACTGCTGTTTTAGGTGTTATAATAATTATTACATTTATATGTCATAAATTAAAATAAGTAATTAATAAAAATATCTATATTATTTGGAATATGTATAGTATTTTGAATATGTATAGTATTTTATATATCATTTTTTATTAATATAAAATATATATAAATGACACAAAGTTTACATGATTCTATAACTAATCAAATTACTAAAGAAAAATATAATAAATTACGTATGATACAAATTAATACATATTATGGAAAACGTTACCAAGCACATATTCAGGTAGTTAAAATGATATTACTATATATTGTTCCTTTAATTTTAATAACAATTTTAGCAAAAAAAAACATATTTCCATTTATACCAATAATTATATATAAATTTATTGGATTTTTTATTATATTATTTGGTTTATATTTTGTTATTATAAAGATTTATGATTTATCATTAAGAGATAATATGGATTATGATAAATATAAATGGACGTGGCAATATGATAATGAAGATAATAGAAATATAAATAATAATATTAATTTAAATAATAAATGTGGTCCTACCAATTTAAAAGACCAAGCTATTAAAAATTTAAATGAAGAAAAATTATGTTCTAACAATGCTTGTTGTGATGTTGGTACAAAATACGATAGAAATAAAAATCGTTGTGTTGGATTAGGTGAAGGATTTGATAATAAAATGGTATCAAGAACAAGTTGTTCGCCATGGGATAGTAAAGGTGGGATATCAGCATATGATAATAATTCATTTAATTATTCTTCTGTTTAATATATATTATGTTTGATTTATCTAAAATAAAAAATGCAAATTTCTCAGATATAAAAGATATTACAAATAAATTAGATTCGTCTAAAATTAATAGTATGATAGATAAAGTTGGTCATTTAGTTGAATGTGATGAAGATTGTAAAAATAAAAACATTTCAGATTCACTTATGGAAAATGTATTACGACTACAGAGAGAAAAAGCTACTAACCCTCAAGAACTAAAAGATGCAATAAAAAAATATATTACTAATGTTAATGGAGATAATGCTTACAAAAAATATTTACATAATAAATTTACTCGTGAAACTGATTTTATTGTAAAAAAAAATATTGATACATTAGATACCTTATATAAAGAGTTAACAGATAAAATAAAAATGTTAAATACTAATAGTAAATCTAATGAGTTTATTGATTACTTAATAAAAGAAAAAGATGAAAAAAAATATAGTTTAAAAAACACTATTGATGATGAAATTCATAATACACTTACTAATGAACGCCGAGCGTTATATAAATCAGATCAATCCGTATTTATTCAAAAAATTAAAACTTTTATGATTGTTTTATATTATATATTATTAGTTATTTACTTTATATTTGAATTTATTTTACAAAAGCAGTATAAGGAGTATAAAAACTGGTTTTTAATTGTATTATACATATTAATACCAATAATTATAATAAATTTTACATTTTCTATATCTAATTTACTTATTAATTTTTATTCTTCATTAAAAAATAATTTTAAAATTGATGATATTTAATTAGTATTTATAGACGAATTATTTTAATATATTAATATTTATTTTACATGTAATATATTAATATTTATTTTAATATAGATCATCATCATCTATTAATTCTATATTTTTCCAACAACCATTTCTGAATGGTCCAAATCGACCACTTACAAATTCATGCAATTCTTTTGGTTTTGGTATATTATTTTTATTTCCACCCTGTGACATATTCCACCAAATTTTAAAATCTTCAATTAATTCAGTTTTCTTTAATTTACCACCTTCTTTTTTACGTATTTTATCTTTTACAAATTGTGCCAAATAATCTTTATCTTCCCTATATTTATCACTTGATTGCATAACAATAGGACAATCATTAACATTTCCTTGCATTTCAAATGCTTTATCTACTAACATACCCATAAATATAGGAGCCCAATCATTAAATTTATTATCTATATTTTTATCAATTTTATATTGATAAGGATATAAATCAACAGGAAACTTATCTTCATCTTTATATGGTTTCTCTAGAAATTTTGATAAAAAGTCACACACTCTAATTCTTCTCCATGTACCATCATCTGTACTTTTTATATCAAATAATGTATTAGTACATACAACTAATTTAAATTGTGGAACAAACGTTACTGTATCTTTATATAATGCTCTTCCTTGAATTGGGTCTCCACCTGTTATTTCTTTCATAATACCTTCATTAATTGTATCACCTTTTGATGGCTCGTTTATAACAGCGTATCTTGTACCCATTAATTGAACTATTTCAGGTGCTGCATGCCCAATGCTATTTCTTTTTTGTGTTATTAAAGGTCCTGGTACAGTACCTTTATATTCTCCTAATGCTTTTGACATTAGTTCAACCAATTTAGATTTACCATTTCTACCTGAACCAGTATATATATTAAATGTCTGATTTTCATTTGTTCCAACTAAACACGATGCAAGATGTTCCCACATATATTTTCTTAATGTCAAATCAGGAAATAATGAATCAATAAATTCATTAATTTCATTTATTATTGGATTACTATAATCTAATTCGTTATAATCAATATTAGTACATTTTGAAATATAATCATCCGGTAAACCTTTTCTACGTATTTTATTTTTAAAATCTACTACACAATTATTAAAACATAATAGATAAGGATTATCATCTAACTTCGTTATAAAATCTTTATCATAAAATAACTCTTTTGCTTCTTTCATAATATTTGTTTTCCATGTTGTTTTCTTTAAATACATTGAAATATCTACAAATTTACCTATTTTTACTCTAGTCTCTTCATATTTTGGATCTGTTTGTTCCATTATTGTTAATTTATCTGTTTCTTGTTTCACTGCTTCAAAATATCTTTGATACATTGTTTGTGATATTAGTAATCGCAATGCCCCACCAGAATCAATTTCAAACCATCTGTGACCCTTGAATTCATACCAATAATTATTTTTAATACTAACACAGACAAATTGGTCTTTAAACATATTGAATAAAACAATTGCTAAGTCAAATTCTGTCGGATGTGGTAACTTAATACTTTCTTCTATATAAAAATCAATACTAAGTTTTCGTATCTGATAATATTTATCGGGTGAACTATTTTTACACCAATACATAATTGAACGATATGTTAATATATTATTTCCATCTACTTTACCTTTCCCAAAATCAAATGAATTCCACATTTCATACATTTCTTTTACGTTTCTCCAATCAAATTTCTTTTGAGAATTCTGTAGAGAATTTCTACCTATGTCTCTACAACTAAATTTTACCCAGGTTAAAAACATATTTTCATTTGTACTTGCTAAAGCCCATCCAACTCTTATCCATTTTAAATAACTACCTGGTCCATAATAATCTTTATGTAGAGCCATTGTATACTCATGTGTCTCTTTTAAACGATAACTATTTGCATCAAATAACTCACTTAACATTGAATCTAATATTTCTTCATTTTTAATATCTTCATAATTTGTTCTTGTTAATTTTATTTGTTTATTTTGTATTACTTTTTTCTTTTTTGATGATTTTTTTTCTAATAATTCTTTTTCTTTATTAAATTCACTTAACACTTCACTTTTTGTATCAAATTTTTTATAATTTCTATATCTTGCTGATAATTTATTTATCATATTTTTTGTATTAAACTGCGTTATATTATCTGTTAAACTCCAAGAATCATCATTTTCAAGCGTATAATGATATTTTATCAAATATGCTTCATTACCTGGTTTTCTTGAACCATATAATTGCCAATTTACCATACCTTTTGTTATTCCTATATCTAATACATCATCCCATGTATTTATTATAGGTAAATCATCCCATAATACATTTATTTCATTTAATACTTTATTTCTCAACATTACTTGTAGTGCTTTATGCATCGTTATTCCAAATAATATATGTATTCCATCCTTTGTCTTGCTATTTAAACAATTTACATGTTTCTTTTCCATTACAAATACTTCTATTTGTGAATCATTATCCACTTCTACTAACTCAGCTATCTTATCTGCATATAAGATAATCAAATCTATTATATGATCTTCTGTATGTTGTTTATCTGTTATTGATGTATCATAATGTAAATCTAAATCAACAACTATTGGCCCTTCTAATAACTGCTTCTCAGTTAAATATTCTTGATTACCATTTATAAAAACATGCTCAAAGTATTTTTTCAAAAAATTATCTTCATCTAAATTATCTTTAAATGTATATGCACCTCCATGTATTTGTAAATCTTTATCTCCGATTCTAGTATGTGTTGATTTTTCATCTCCACGACATAATTTAGATTTAATAAATTCTTCAAAATTTTGAGTTTTAGTCATTATAGTTAATATTTAATGTATAGATATTTTTATCTCAATTTTTTCAATATATTTTTGATATTTTATATATTTATTAATTTAACATAAATAGTTTTTACATATTATTATTAAATGCAAAATAACGTCCCAATTACTCAAAATACTATTAAAAGGTTACTTAAAGATATTAAAGATATTAAAAATAATTCATTAGAAACAAATGGTATTTATTATAAACATTCAGATGATGATATCTTGAAAGGTTACGCACTTATTATTGGACAAAAAAATACACCTTATGAACATGGATTCTACTTTTTTGATATTAAATACCCTTGTAATTATCCTCATTCACCACCAACATTTAAATATTGTACTAATGATGGTTTTACTAGATTTAATCCTAATTTATATATAGATGGTAAAGTTTGTTTATCTATATTAAATACATGGTCTGGAGAACAATGGTCTGCTTGTCAAACTATATCAACAATTTTATTAACTATATGTACTATATTAAATGATAAACCATTATTAAACGAACCTGGTATTAGTGAAACACATAGGGACTTTAATAACTATAATAAAATTATTACTTATAAAAATTTTGATACAGCTATTTGCAATTATTTTGAAACTATAAATTTTAATAATAAATATTCTTTTTTTCATAGCATTATTAAAAATTATTTTATGGAAAATTATAACAATATTATTGAGAATATTAAAAATAATACTATTGACAAAACACGAATCAATCTTTCTATATATAATATGAGTACTTTCATTAATTACCAAAATTTATTACAACGTTTAGAAACTATTTATTTTTCCTTAAAAAATTGAAATAAACATATCATTTTATATTATTATTATATAATGCAGTTCTGTTTTAAATGCGATAATATGTACTATCTTAGTTTATCTCAAGAAAATGAAAATAATCTTATATATTATTGTAGAAATTGTGGTAATACCGACGACTCTTACAGCATCGAAAATACTTGTGTTTCTAAAACTTATATTAATTACTCTGGTAAGAATTACACTAATATTATTAATGAATACACTAAATTAGACCCTACTTTACCTAGAATTAATAATATTAAATGCCCTAACGCTCAATGTAAAAGTAATTTAGATAAAGAAAATAATCCATCTGAAGTTATTTTCATCAGATACGACGATATTAATATGAAATATATTTATATTTGTGCTGTTTGTTCTACTCAGTGGAATACAAATAAAAATAATTAATTAAAAAATTGAACTTATTAATCAATTTAAATATCTTTTAACTATATAAAATATGTCATCTAAAGAAATCACATTTAATTCGAAAAGTAAAAATAAATATAGATATTTATCTAGTTTTTATGGTGATGTTGAAATATGTTTTATGCAAAAAAGATTTAGTAATAGCAAAATGAAAAAACTTTTTGATAAATTTAAAACTTGTGATTCTCAAACATTCAAAAAACTATTACAACTTTTACAACCCGATAAATCAGGAACTTGGACTGAAAAAAAATTAAATTATTGGTTTGATACGCAGAATGAATTTGCAGAACCCAAACCTATTAGAGGTATATTAGCTAAATTACTTGGTAACGTTATTAAAAATCCTACCTCTTCTAAAAACATTAAAGTTATTGAAAAATTAAGTGAAAAACTTAAAATATCTAAAGAAGATGTTATCAAACCTGGTAAAATTACGGATGATAATGATATGATGGAATGTTTAGAACAAAAATTTTCTTTACCTGAATATAAAAGTCTATTATTAGAAACTAATAATAGTATTTTACATGAAAAACCACTTCAAGGTAAAGGTAATGACTGGACTTTTCCAGGAAAAGACAAATTAGGTATTATGCTTATGCAAATTAGAAATAAATTTAAAAATGAACTTAATGAAAATAGTGATATTAGTGATACAAAATCTAATAATACTACATCACAAAGTAACTCTTCTCAACAAGAAGAAAGTGAACAAGAAGAAAAAAATGAAAATGAAGAAGACCTAGAAGAACCCGAAGAAGAAGAACCCGAAGAAGAACCCGAAGAAGAAC
>TARA_B110001450_G_scaffold53938_1_pt1 | contig 10992 bp, 7 predicted proteins | sample TARA_B110001450 | Tara Oceans TARA_B110001450 (sample SAMEA4396538) | marine metagenome | biome: Polar Biome; feature: [SRF] surface water layer (ENVO:00010504); material: water (ENVO:00002006), including particulate matter (ENVO:01000060) such as... | depth 5 m | reverse complement strand
ACAGCACGCCCAACACGATCATTATCAAGAGGCTTAAGGACATAATCTACGGCGTGAAGATCAAAGGCGTCTATCGCGTACTGATCGAACGCCGTCACAAACACTACCATGGGCATCACATCCGACTGTAGCGCCTTTACCACTTCGAACCCGTTTATACCGGGCAGCTGGATATCTAAAAACATTAAATCAGGCACTAACTCTGATGCTGCGGCGATGGCTTCTTTACCATTGCGGCATTCGGCAACGATCACAACATAGCTAAACTCTGACAAAATGGACCTAAGAAAGTCTAGAGCCAAAGGCTCGTCGTCAACAATGATGACCCGTAGTTTATTCATAGACGACACCGTCAACCTTTTGCCTATTCATTGCAACCTGCTCTTGCAGAGGTAAACGCATAAACGCTTTTGTGCCCGACACACCAAAGCGTCGCTCAAGCCGAAATATATAATCACGCCCGTAAAAGGTCTGCAGCCGGTCAATCGTATTTCTCAACCCCACACCCTCATGCGTGACCTGATGATCTTCATCTTCAAAACCTGGTCCAGTATCAAGCATTTCGATGATCACGTGTTCGCCATCGAGTCGCGCTATGAGTGTTATTTCTCCACCCTCCTCCATCGGCGCTATCGCAAATTTTATAGCGTTCTCGGCCAATGGCTGCAGGATCAAGCTCGGAATTCTGACCTGTTCCGCCGAAGGGTCTACCTTAAAGTGCAGCTTTAAACGTTCGCCAAAACGCGTTTTTTCAATATTAAGATAAAGCTTGAGCGTGTTCAGTTCTTCCCTAAGACTGACCCGCTGAACAGGGTCATTGTCCAGTGAGTAGCGCAAGAAGTCACTTAACTGAACAATCATTTTATTGGCCTTAGGCGCGTCCTTCAGCTGAACTAGTGATGAGATAGCGTTTAGGGTGTTAAATAAGAAGTGGGGATTAAGCTGATAACGCAGCATTTTCAACTGCGCCTCATGGGCCACCGCCTCCGCCTTCACACGCATGAACTGCTCTTCTTTATTCTCCGCCGCAATTTTAAGTAGCGTTTCATGCTCTTTTTGCAAAAGCTGATAATACTTAACACCGTAGTAAAGGGCCACCCAGCAACTAAAAATAAAAATAGAGCCAAACAACCAACCACCAAAATCAGACCACAACCCAGTCTCATCAGTCAGAGCCATAAATGTGACAATACGCAATGCTGTCCAAATAATCGAGCAAACTAGCACCCCTGCGGCGCTGCAAACTAGCCTGACTAGCCCGCGCTTGTCCCAGATGTAGTGAATCAGGGGCCGCAAAGGCCATGAGACACAAATACCCAGCAGCGACTGCAGTAATGTATGAGCTATGTAGTTAAACTCCTGTTGGTCGTACCACAGGGTTAAGCTCAAGAAACTAATCAGCGCAAGGCCAAACCAACCAATCAGTTGAAGTAACAAAAACTGATGATTAGTACTGCGATATATCGCCTGCGCTAGTGGGTGAATATTTCTATCGCCCATAATATTGCCCTATTTATGCTCGGAATTATTAGCGTATCCGAAGCGGAATGAATTGCGACACATTTTTTAGCCTGTTACATTTAAAGCCAGATTATAGCGTGCAACTGGACGTTACTCGACCCATAGAGCGCTAACGACACCCTTCTCACCTCATTTAACCCAAAAAAATACCCTTTGAACGCATAGCCAGATATTTGCTGAGCCTGAATAGGTAGAGTAGGAGCTGAGAACTACCAATTATAAGAATTGATCTATCAGTATATCCATAGCTTTTCCACTCAGGGGGTTTATCAAGTATGTTATTTAAAAAGAAAGTTCTTGCGACTAGTGTTGCTTTAGCGTTCGCCGGAACAGTTGCGCCGGCTTTTGCTCAAACTGACGATCAAATAGAAGACGTTGATCAGATAGAGATAGAGGAAGTGATTGTTCTAGGGGGCATTCGCGGTAGTCTTAAGCGATCTATGGATATCAAGCGAGATTCAGCAGGTGTTGTCGACGCCATCTCGGCAGAGGACATGGGCAAGTTTCCAGATGCTAACCTTGCAGAATCTCTCCAACGTATAACCGGTGTATCCATAAGCCGCCAGCGCGGCGAAGGCAGTGCAGTTACAGTTCGTGGTTTTGGACCAGAATATAACCTGGTAACCCTTAACGGTCGTCAGATGCCAACTCACAGCGCCTCAAGCCGATCTTTTGATTTTGGCGACCTGGCATCAGAGGGCATTGCCGGAGTTCAGGTATTTAAAACCGGTAGAGCTGATGTGCCTACAGGTGGCGTGGGATCTTCAATTAACATTTCAACGACACGCCCTCTTGACGCACCTGGCCAGAAATTAAGCCTCACCGCCAAAATGGTTAACGATACCTCCACAAGAGAAGGCGACGAAATTACTCCTGAGTTTTCAGGCATCTACTCAAACACCTTTGCCAATGACACCATTGGTATTGCCATTACAGGTTCATCGCAGACGCGTAACAATGGCGTCAATGCTGCAGAAACTTCGGGTTGGTTTACTCGGGCAGGTGACTTCGCTGGCTCTGGCGGCGTTCCTGATGATGCCAATCAAGTCAATCGTCCACAAAGCGCGGACGAGTTTTACTCTGTTCCTCGGAATATTGCCTATAGCATCAGCGAGTTTGAAACGGTTCGCACAAATGGTCAGGTTATTCTTCAGTGGGCACCAACTGACACCGTCACTGGTACCATCGACTATATCTACTCTGAATTTGACCTAGACAGAAAAATGAGCGACCTGTCTGCATGGTTCAACAATTCAGCGGCGGCAAGCCAGGCAAGTACCTGGAATGACGGCGATCAGCGTAGCCCTCTGATATATTCAGAGACTCATAACTATGATGATTTCGCCATGGGTATACATGAAGATGGCCGCAAAAATACCAATGAGTCTGTAGGCTTGAATCTAGAGTGGCAGGCGACTGACAGGCTTTCATTGGCGCTTGATTACCATGACTCATCTGCTGAAACTGGTGCTAACAGCCCTTATGGAACTAGCTCGCTAGTAACTATCGCCTCCTATAATAAGGTTGCTTCTGCTGTGTATTACGGCCAAGAGTTGCCTATCTTCGAACAGAGCCTTAACTCAGGTGCTGATGGCGCAGATCGCCCGATGTACAAGAACGATATGCTCGTTACTGGTAGCGTTTTCGATAATGACGAAGCAAGAATGGAAATTGAACAGGCCAAGTTTAGCGGTGTATTTGAGGTGTCAGATAACTTGAGCATTGATTTCGGTATCCAGATGACTGAAGTGGATAATCGTTTCACCAGCCGAACTGTGCAGTTAGATAACTGGAATAGTAACTTAACTAAGCCTGGTGACCTCTCAGCCATAATTGAACGCTCATCCATGGCCGGTCAATTTGATCAGATTAATGGCGGCAGCGATCCACGTCAGCAAACCGAATACTTTACCGCAGATATTGCAGACGTAATTTCAGTTGCTGAAGCAAGCTACACCGCTAGTGGTAACGCTTATGCACAGGTCGGCGACTGCGGCACTGGTTACTGCGCATCTACCAACTGGAATTCAGACAAACGAACCACTGAAGAGACAACAGCCGCTTATCTACAGCTAAACCATGCCACTGAATTTGTCGGCAAGCCGGTCAATATTCAGGTCGGTGTTCGCTATGAAGAAACTGATGTTACCTCGGCGTCGCTGGCACCCACTTACAGCGATGTTTACTGGCTGGGAGGCAACGAGTTCACCTTGATCGAAGCCGTCGATACAGATGGTAATTCTATCCAAGGATTTGACGCTTACACCGGCGAATACGACATGGTGTTGCCAAGCCTCGATTATGATATCGAAGTTGCTAAAAATATAGTTCTGCGTGCTTCTTACAGCAAGACAGTTACTCGTCCAAGCTTCACTGATATTCAAGGTGGTATCACTGTAGATGGTACGTCGTTCAAGTCTGATGGCGCCTTCGCAGCCGGCGGTAATCCAGGTCTAGTACCAATTAAATCAACTAACTATGATGTGTCTGTTGAATGGTACTACGATGAAGGCAGTTACCTGTCTATCGGTTACTTTGAAAAAGACGTTGTTAACTTTATCGGAACATCTTCTCGTCAAGATAACCTGTTTAATCTGAGCACGCCTCTGAACGGAACACTGTTCAACCAAGCAGTTGCTGACAGTGGTTTAGATCCACTGAAGTATAGTGATGTAGGTGCCTATATCTTTGCCAACTTTTCAGATAATGCTGCAGTCCAAGGCGATCGTATATATGGGGTAGAAGGCGATCCGTTGGTGCCATTCAAAGTGAGAGGCCCCTCAAACCAAGAGACCGCGAAAGTTGATGGTGTCGAAATCAATCTGCAGCACAACTTTGGTGAGACTGGCTTCGGTATGATAGCCAATGCGACTTTCGTGAATGCTGATGTAAGCTATGACAACATGAAGATTGACTCGCAGTTTGTTCTTAACGGCTTAAGTGATTCAGCTAATCTAGTTGCGTTCTATGACAAAGGCAGTCTTCAGGCTAGATTGGCATACAACTGGCGTGATGACTATCTCGCGGGCGTTGGTCAGGGCGCGGGTACTTTATCTAATCCCACCAATGTTGAATCCTATGGTCAGCTCGATTTTAGTGCTAGCTATGACTACAACGATAACCTGACCATTTTCGTCGCCGGACTTAATATTTTAGAAGAAACCTACAATGTTTATGGTCGCGATAAGCTGCAGGTACTTCAGGTCGGTCAGACGGGTGCTCGTTATGACATAGGTGTGCGTTATTCTTTCTAAGAGCAACACCAATGACAGATCATCAGCATGATGAAAACAGAAGCCGCTTAATTCTTTTAAGCGGCTTCTTTCATTGGGCCTGATTTATAGCTTAAATTGAATAGTAATGCAGCGCTTTTATTGATCCAATTAACCAGCTATCCTGTAATATGTTGTTCAGCAAATAATGCTTAATTAGTTGATCCATTAAATCAAACTTAAAGTACTTTATAGCAATGAAAAACACCATAAATAAACTCGTCGTTGTCGGCGGCGGAACCGCTGGCTGGCTCACTGCAGGGGTGATTGCTGCAGAGCATTCGTGCATGTCTAATAACCAGCAAAACAACTTCGAAATGAGCCTTGTGGAGTCTCCGGATATAGCCACTATTGGCGTCGGTGAAGGCACCTGGCCATCAATGCGCTCGACTTTGCAAAAGATGGGTATTTCAGAAACTGATTTTTTCCGTGAATGCAGTGCCAGTTTTAAACAGGGTACGCTCTTTACCGGCTGGCAAACTGGTGCCGGCAACGATAGTTACGGCCATCCATTCACAGCACCGCATGGCTATGCCGAAACTAACCTAGCGCCCTACTGGCAGCCTCAGCGAGACAAAGTAAGCTTTGCAGACGCCGTAGGCGCCCAAAGTTCCCTGTTTAAAGATAAATTGGCACCCAAGCAAATCACCACTCCAGAATACGCGTTTCACGCAAACTATGGCTACCATTTAGACGCAGGAAAATTTGCTGAGTTTCTGCGCAAACACTGTGTCGAAAAGCTTGGAGTAGTTCATATCAAGGCCAATGTCACAGGTGTAAACACCGCCGACAATGGCGATATAGCATCGATTAGCACTGACTCCCACGGCAATGTAGCCGGCGACTTGTTTATCGACTGCAGTGGCTCTAGAGCCCTGCTGTTAGGGCAGCACTACAAAATCCCCATCTGCGACAAAAATGACATTCTGTTCAATAACAGCGCTCTGGCAGCACAGGTACCCTATAACGGTGACGGCGACCCGATAGAATCATGCACTCTATCCACCGCGCAAACAGCAGGATGGATATGGGATATTGGCCTGCCAACTCGTCGCGGCATTGGTCATGTTTACTCTAGCGGACATATAAGCCAAGAGCGCGCCGGCGACGAGTTACTCAGTTATATAACTGCAACCCTTGGAGCAAAAGCCTCCGCCAGAGCATCACTGCGTAAGGTTGATTTTAGCCCCGGCCACCGCACCAAGTTCTGGCATAAGAACTGTGTCGCAATAGGCATGTCTGCCGGGTTTATTGAACCGCTAGAAGCATCGGCCCTAGTTTTAGTGGAACTCTCTGCGGGTATGATCGCCGAGCAACTTCCGGCCAGCCGCGCCGTAATGGACCTAGTTGCTAAACGCTTTAACGAAAAATTTTCATACCGCTGGGATCGTATTATCGACTTTCTTAAGTTGCACTACATACTCACGCAACGCAAGGATACCGACTACTGGCGAGATAACTGTCGCCAAGAGAGTATCCCCGACAGTTTGCAGGAGCTAGTCACATTGTGGCGCCACCAGAGTCCGTGGCACCGCGACAGTCAGCATGTAGATGAGATGTTCCCCTCTGCAAGTTTTCAATACGTGCTTTACGGTATGGGATTTCACACTCAACCCAACCAAACAGTGCGCCGGTCTGAACTAGTACAGCAGAAAGTTGCCGATCGCCTGTTTCAGGAAAATGCTACGCGTACTCAGCAGCTTATGGCGTCCATGCCGACCAATCGAGATTTAATTAATAAAGTTCACACCTATGGATTTCAAAAAATCTAATGCGGGAAACCAATCGGAGATTACTCTTCCAACCTTTTCTCTGGAGCGAACATGAGCAATTACGCAGTACTAAGTAAAGACCATCACGGCGACCTGAAAGTCATTACCGACCGAGGGCAAGCGTACGGCGACAATATTATGCACTCGATGACTTTCGCACTGGAGTTTCGCGACATTCAGTCTTGCTACCCCATATTTTTCAGCAAAGATAAAGAGACTGGGACGTTCTACTCCACCGCCCTTTTTGGACTCGAACAGGATCACAATTTATTTCTCAGCGATACTGGATGGGATGCAACCTACATCCCCCTCACCGTCCGCAGACAGCCATTTTTGATTGGTTTTCAGCCTGCGCACGAGAATGGTGAGACCGACAAGAAGCCAGTGGTATCAATCGACATGGATCACACTCGAGCCAATAAAGAATCTGGCGAACAGGTGTTTGCTAGCAATGGCGAGCCTACTGAGTTTCTGCAATCGACCATTAATATCCTAGAAAATATCCATCGCGGTTTAGAGCATAATAAGGGCTTTATTGCGGCGTTAATAAAACATGAGTTACTGGAGTCATTCAAACTTGATATAACTTTGAATGATGGATCAAAACATCAATTACAGGGCTTCTACACCATCGCTGAGGAGAGACTACACAAACTTGATGGCCAGACCCTGGGCGAATTAAACGTTGATGGCTATCTGCAGCCCATATTTATGGCAGTGGCTTCATTCGCGCGGGTAAGAACCTTGATCGACAAAAAAAATGCGTTGCTAGACGGGTAACCTGACGTGCTCGAGATTAGTACCCAAATTAAAGAATTCGTCGGCGCACATGCTGACGCAATTCCCGACGCTGTATTAACATCGACACAACCCTTAGTCATGCGCGACCTGACCTCCGACTGGCCAATGGTAGCGGCCGCAAAAGATTCAGCGATAAATGCCGCGACCTATCTACAGTCCTTTGATAGCGGCAAACCGCTAACCGCGATGGCTGGCGATGCTGACATTGATGGCCGAATTTTTTACAACAGTGATATGACAGGCTTTAACTTTAGACACCAACGTATGAACCTGCCAGAAGTAATACAGACTCTGATCGCGTACAGCAATCAAGAAATATCGCCGACCCTGTATGTGGGATCAACCAATGTGGATAACTGGCTGCCCGGCTTTAAAGTCGATAACGATCTGGCACTGCCTGGCCAGGACCCCATAGCCAGTGTTTGGATTTGCAATCGCTCGCGTATAGCAGCACATTATGATTTCCCAACCAATATCGCTTGCTGTGTGGCGGGGCGCCGGCGCTTTACTCTGTTCCCTCCAGACCAGCTAAAGAACCTCTATGTCGGGCCCATAGATCTTACGCCAGCGGGTCAGCCCATTAGCCTGGTGGATTTTAGTGCGCCCGATTATGCTCGCTTTCCTAAGTTTCGCCAGGCATTAAAGTCAGCCCAAGTGATTGAACTTGAGCCCGGTGACGCCCTACTGATCCCAAGTATGTGGTGGCACCATGTTGAATCATTAGAAAATCTCAACGTGCTTGTAAATTACTGGTGGCGCAGCACTCCCTATTATCTCGGCGGCCCGCTCAATGTTCTGCAGCACGGGATACTTGGCTTGCGTGACCTGCCTGCCGAACAGCGTCAGGTCTGGCAGCAACTCTTTGAGCACTACGTGTTTAACCCGCAGACCGAAGACGTAGCGCATATTCCAGAGCACGCCAGGGGCGTTCTCAATGGCATTGATGAGCACACAGCGGCTCAGCTACGCAATCTTTTAGCCAGCAAGTTACAACCATAATAATTTCATCGGGAGAAATGGCAGTGACCAATAAAGAAGTCACCAAAGTAGTTATCGTCGGGGGCGGCACCGCTGGGTGGATGGCGGCCGCGTCACTGTCGCGTCTGATTGGTAAAAATATCCATATCAGCCTGATTGAGTCCGACGAAATAGGCACCATAGGCGTTGGCGAAGCTACTATTCCTACCATGATGACTTTGCACCAACTGCTAAAGATTGATGAGCGCGAATTTCTCTCTGCAGTGCAGGGTACTTTTAAGCTCGGCATCAGCTTTGAGAACTGGAAAGATATCAACGAAGACTACATCCATTCCTTTGGTTTCACCGGGCAAGACTGTTGGGCGGGCGGATTTCAGCACTTTTGGCTGAAGGGTAAACAGCGAGGTATCAGTCAAGACTTTGGCCATTACAGTGCCGAGTTAATGGCGGCCAAGGCCGGTAAATTTGCCGTATTGCCCAATAATGGACTCAGCTATGCCTACCACATGGACGCCAGCCTCTACGCAAAGTTTCTGCGCAAGATGGCTGAGAAGTCTGCGGTCAAGCGTATCGAAGGTAAGGTCGTCAAGGTCAACGTAGATACCAGCAGCGGTGGTATAGAGACGCTAGTACTTGAATCTGGGCAGCTAATAGAAGGCGATCTATTTATTGACTGTAGTGGCTTCCGAGGCCTTCTGATCAATGAGACTTTAGGCACAAGTTTCGATGACTGGTCGCACTGGCTACCCTGTGATCGCGCTGTAGCTGTGCAGACTGCCTCTGTCAGTGAGCCTATCCCTTTCACTAGATCTATCGCTCGAGATGCCGGCTGGCAGTGGCGCATTCCTCTGCAATCACGAGTGGGTAATGGGCTGGTCTTCAGCAGCGCCCATCTGTCTGAGGAGCAGGCCACAGACACATTGCTAAATAATATTGAAGGTGAAATCTTAAACTCGCCCCGCGTGATTAAATTCCGTACCGGTCAACGCAGCCAACACTGGAATAAAAATGTTGTGGCGCTCGGGCTGGCAGCGGGCTTTGTCGAACCTTTGGAATCTACCGCCATTCACATGGTGCAGCGCGGTATCATTCGCCTGTTGCAGATGTTCCCGCAAGACGGCATTCAGCAGCCCGATGTCGTTGAGTTCAATAAACAAATGACCGATGAATATCTGTTTATCCGGGATTTTGTGATTATGCACTACCATGTCACGAGACGGGAGGACACCGCATTCTGGCGACATTGCAAGAACATGGCGATACCAGACTCTCTGCAACACCGGCTTGATCTGTTTAAACAAACTGGTCGAGTATTTCAACAAGCCGGCGACGTATTTTCTGAGAACAACTGGGTGCAGGTTATGTTGGGACAAGGCCTGATGCCCGAGCAGTACCATCCAATCGTCGATATTATGAGCGATCAGGAACTCGAGAATTTTTTGACTAGCTTAAAGGCCCGCGCGGACAATATCGTCAGTCAGCTACCCAGCCACCAGCAATTTATCGCAAAGTACTGTAAAGCTAAGGCTGTTTAGCGCAAAATCTCGTCCTTATTAAATCACCGTACCTAATTATGCCTGTCACCATGCCATTAAAAGCCGTCGATAGTCGGCATTATATTGAGTTTCTCGGCGTTAAAGCCCTGCGCTCTACCCATCCCGGAGTGCGTAAACTTAAGCGCCAACAGCAGGGCCACAATAGCGCGCATGGTAACAAAGTGTGGCGATCAAGCTTTGTTTTGATGGACTACCTGACCACCTACCCACCGGGCGAAAATACTAAGGTTCTCGATATTGGCTGCGCCTGGGGTCTGACCGGCATATTTCTGACTAAAGAATATGGGGCCAGAGTTACTGGCATCGATATTGATCAGTCTGTCGCTCCCTTTTTAGACTTGCAAGCCAGTGCTAATGACTGCCATATAAACTTTGAGGCGCGTGGATTTGAGTCACTTAGTGCACGGGAACTAAGCAGTTTCAGCACCATTATTGGCACTGACATCTGTTTTTGGGATGAACTTACTGGGCCTCTATTTGAACTGGTTGAGCTAGGAATTAACGCCGGTGTGAACAGAATTATTATTGCTGACCCGGGCCGGCCACCCTTCTGGAGTTTGGTAGATCAATGTATGACTCAACTAAATACCGAAGTGGTAACCAGACGCATTTATCAGCCATGGAAAACTGAAAAATATATCCTCACTATTAGGCAACTGTAAGGTTAATTAGATATTGAAAAGCTGGTTTTGGGTTTACCCATAATTGGGCGCAAAAAAAACCGCACTGTGACCAGTGCGGTTTTTTCATTTTGCTCAAATTAACTAATTACTGCTTCACCAGATCAAAGGTCCAGAAAACACCGGCACCCGCTTCAACTACAACAGAGATTGAAGAGCTATCAATGGTCAAAATCGTGTAAGTAATCGACTCAGGCGCTTGAGACGGCGAGGCCAGCTCAGAACCGTTAACTACCTTGGCCAGACCCAAGTGCGCACCCTGACCAGTTAAAGTAACGGTGCCAGCAGCTTCATCGTATGCGTAGGTTGCAGCAATACTGCCGTCGTGCGGTGCAGCAGGTGCCAAACAAGCGTCAGCTTCAGCGCCCTGCCAAGCCTCAACCCAAGTGTCATCGCCCATTTGGTTGGAGAA
>TARA_B110001450_G_scaffold190124_1_pt1 | contig 11007 bp, 11 predicted proteins | sample TARA_B110001450 | Tara Oceans TARA_B110001450 (sample SAMEA4396538) | marine metagenome | biome: Polar Biome; feature: [SRF] surface water layer (ENVO:00010504); material: water (ENVO:00002006), including particulate matter (ENVO:01000060) such as... | depth 5 m | reverse complement strand
ATTAATTCAGGAATAATTTCTTTATTATTAATTATATTGATAATATTCGCGTATTTAACTTTTACCAATAATTTAATTAATAAATAATTTAAAAAATTCATTTTATAAATTATTATAGATGGGATCTTTGCATTGCAAATTTCAAGAGAAACTGTTCCAGATTTTGAAACCGCAAAAGTTGATTTATCTAATATTTGTTTTTTTATACTTTCATTAGAAACAACTTCAACATTTTTTAAATTAAAAAATTTAATTTTTTCATTAATCAAAATTTTATTTTCCTCAGTAGCATGAAAAACAAATAGATAGTTATTAGACTTTTCATTCATCAAACTAATAAAAGTAATTAAAATAGGTAAAAGTAAATTTATTTCACTTGATCTACTACCTGAATAAAGTGAAATAATTTTTTTATGATTTACAAAAAAGCTTGATAAATCTGTTTTATTTTTTGTTTCTTTTTCTAATAAAGGGTGCCCAACAAAAGTATTGGGAATGTTTTCTTTGTCGAAGTATTTTTTTTCGAATTCAAATAAAAGTAAAATATGATCTAAAAACTTTTTAAATTTTCTAATTCTTCCTTTCCTCCAAACCCAAACTTGTGGGGCAACATAATGGATAGTTTTGATTTTTTTATTTAATTTCTTTACTTTTTCCGCAACTCTTAAGGTAAAGTCAGGACTATCAATGCTAAACAAAATATCAGGATTAAATTTTATAATTGCATCGACTGTTTTGTTTATTTTATTTCTTATTTTAAAAATATTGAATAAAACACTAGTAAATCCAATATAGGTTATCTCTTTAAGATCAAAAATTGATTTTATACCCATTGATTTTAAGTGTGTTCCACCGACACATAAATACTCAATATTAGGGTTATTACTTTTAACTTTCGAAATTACTTTTGATGCAAGTATATCTCCAGAAGGTTCACCTGTTATAATAAATATTTTTTTCATTTAACGGTAATGAACATTTTATTTTTGTTTGCAAAGTTAATACATTTATTTTTATCCAAAAATACATGGAGTTTGCTTTTTAAAACTATACCTTTTAATCCTGCTGTTTTGCTTTGTTTTAGAGTTTTTAATCCGATGGTAGGCAGATCAACTCTAAGATCTTGTTTTTTTTTAGGAAATTTAGCTAAAATTCCATAATTTTTAAATTTCTTGCTCTTGATGCTTTTAAGCATTTTTTCAGTTCCACTTTTACCCTCTATTGAAATTATTTTGTCATTTCTCACTACAACACCTTGGCTATAATTATATTGTCCTAAATTATTTAGAACCTTAACAGCTTTTTTAATATCAGATTTGTCCTGTTTGTTAGGTTTAACTTTTGTATAGTTCCCTTTTTTAAAAGCTAGTTCTGGATTAAATTTTAGTGAATTTTCTGTTTTAATTTTGTTTTGATTAAAAATTTTTATAATTTCTTTAAGAATAACAACATCACCAAGTTTCGAAGCCTTAATTATTCTTGGAATATAATAAATTCCCTTGAAATCTAAATTTAATTTAGAAAGATTAGGTTTAGCTACTTTGCCAGCAAACAATACTTTTTTACAATTATTTTCTTTTAAAATATTAACTATTTTACCGAATTGTCCTATAGAAACTGAATAGGATTTTTTATCTTTTTTAAATTTTTTTAATTTTGATAAATCGATAATTAAATAATCTAATTTTTTTTTCTTAATTCTTTTAAGAATTTTATTTGGAAAGTCTGTTTCACCAAAAATTAATCCAATCATATTATGAAAATGGTGTACAAATAGATCTTTTTTTATCTTTTGTTATAAACTCTATTACATTTTTAACTAATGGATTATCTTGAAATGATCCATTTAATTTGCTTATATTTTCTGAGAAGTTTTTTGTGGCAAAGATTTTTTTATAAGCTTCACTTAATCCAAGAATATCTTTATTTTCAAATTTAGCTCTTCTTAAGCCAATTAAATTCAATCCTTGTAATGAATTTCTATTTCCAGTTGATAACCCGTAAGGAATAACATCATGCAACACACCTGTCATACCTCCAATCATTGCCATTTTTCCTATTCTTGTAAATTGTTGCACTGCAGAATTTCCTCCTATAACAACATTATCTTCGATTATAGCGTGTCCACCAAGTGGAACGTTATTTGCTATAATTACATTATTACCAACTACACAATCGTGAGCAACGTGAGATGAGATCATAAGCAGACATTTATTGCCAATAATAGTTTTACCCCCACCCCCGACAGTTCCTGGATTTATAGTAACATATTCTCTAATGGTATTATTATTGCCAATAACTAGTTCTGTTTCTTCATTATTATATTTTAAATCCTGGGGGTGATTACCAATAGATGAAAAAGGATAAATTTTATTCCCCTTACCAATTATTGTTTTACCAGAAATATTAACATGTGAATGTATGATTGTACTTTCTTTAATTTCTACTTTTGGTCCTATTACACAAAAAGGACCGATCTCTACATCGTCTGCAATTTTTGCTTTAGGATCTATTATGCTAGTTTTGTGTATCATTTATTATCCTTTAAAAATTGTCTTAAATCTTTTGAGGGATAGCCCATAACTTTACTATTATCAGGCACATCTTTAATTACACCACTACCACCACCTATTTGAACATTATTACCAACCTTAAGATGACCTGAAACACCTGCTTGGCCACCAATCATAACATTATTACCAAAAGTAGAACTGCCAGCCATACCAACTTGCCCAGCTATAATACAGTTATCACCTATTTTATTATTATGAGCTATATGAATTTGATTATCTAAATATGTATTTTTACCAATAACAGTGTTAGACATTGATCCTCTATCTATAGTTGAGCCACAGCCAACCTCAGAATTTTCTCCAATAATAACTATTCCAATATGAGGGTATCTAGTGTTTTTATTATTATTTGGGAAAAAACCAAAACCTTTTTTACCAATAATACACCCATCTAAAATACTAACATTGTCTTCGATGATAGTGTTTCTAATGATCGTATTAGATCCTATTGAACAATTAGATCCTATAACAACATTCTTTTCTATAATTGAATTATGTCCAATTGAACAATTTTTTCCAATCTGAACGTTAGCACCTATTAAAACATTTTGTCCATGTTGAATCTTATTATTAAATTTTATTTCATTTATATTTTTTACAGTGATGTCAAAATTATCGTTAACAGAGTCAGGATAAAATTTAGAGGTAATTTGAGCTATAGATAATAAAACATTATCTACATAAATCTTTTTACATTCTTTTGGTAGATAATTTCCTAGACTTTTGTATGTTATGCAATGAGAAGCTTTTGTCTTAATTGCAAATAAGGAATATTTTTTCGAGTGAAAAAAAGTTAACTCTTTATCAGTTGCCAAACTTAAGTCCTTAACATCATAAATCAAATCATTTTTATAATTTTCATTATTTGGTATACAACAATATTCTAAAAGATTTTCAACCTTATATGGACCATGATTTTTAAAAAAGGGATTATTCACAAGATCTTAATATCAAAATTTTGATATTATAATTATCAACTAATATTTCGAATTATTTTTTATCAACAATAGTTGCAGACCATTGTGCGTCCGCCATTCTTTTTCCCTCTACAAAAGCCTCACCTTTATATTTCCAGACACGACCATGAGATCGAACAGCTTCAATCTTTAATTCTAATCTGCAGTCCGGAATAACGGGGTTTCTAAATCTTGCTTTTTCGACACTCATTAAAAAAACTAGTTTATTTTCGTACTCTTTCTTATCAACACCATGAGCAGTTAATGCTGCAGCTGCTTGACCAAAAGCTTCTACAATTAAAACTCCAGGCATAACTGGATTATTAGGAAAATGACCCTGAACATAAAAAGCATTTTTTTTAACATTCATTATAGCTGTTGCAGATTTAAGTTTAACTATATCTGTTAGTTCATCTATTAGTAACATCGGCTCACGATGAGGAAGTAATTCGTTAATTTCTGATTTATTCAATTTCACAATTTATTCAATAAGTTTGATATTATTTGAATCAATAATTTTTAATATGTCATTTGATATATCTAAATTTTTTGATCCAATTAAAATGTCCTCTTGTTTTAAAATCATCTGTATTGAGTTTTGAGTAGAATAATCATTCAAGATTTTTTTTAATTCTTTAGCAAAATTTAATCTAACCTTTTTTCTAAGGTTAACAATTTCTTTATTTCTGATTGCAATATTCTTATTAAATTCTTTGATTTTATTTTCAATATTAGCAAATTCTTTATTAAAAATATCTTCAGATAGAATATTTTTTTTTTTTATTAATTTATCTTTTTCATCATTAATGTTTTTTTTAAAGTTATTAACATCGCTTTCAAGTGTTTTAATTTTTTTATCAAAAGATTTATTCGCATTCTTACCAGGTACAGAATTACTAAAAACATAATTAACATTTAAATAAACAATTTTTCCATCTGCATATGTTAAGTTGTTAAAATTTATTATCGATAAAAAAAAAATTATATAAATTATAATTTTCATTAAAATGTTGTTCCTAAATTAAATCTAAAAGTTTCTGTTTTATCTGATGAGGCCTTTGTTAATGGTTGAGTTAAAGAAAAACTCAATGGGCCAATAGGTGTTGTTACGTTCAAACCAATACCAGTCGAAGTTCTTATTGTAGAATTGTCTAGAGAACTATTGTAATCAACGCCCCAAACATTAGCAATATCAATAAAATAATTAAAATCCAAAATCTCTAAACTAGGTAGAAGACCAGGAATATTAGTAGAAAGGTTTAAAGTTGATACATAATTTCCTCCTATAAAATCAAAATTATCAATAGGTCCAACTTTACCTTTTTCAAAACCTCTTAGTCGACTATAGGGAACAGTTGCTCTTTTTGAAATTCTTACATCAGATCCATCATAAGTATTAATAGCTTTTAAATATATACTGGCTTTACCAATCATCTCGGATGATTTATTTAATTCTTTATATTTTGTATAAGTAAAAGAATTCAAAATTTCGTTATTCTCAGATACCACAGGTAGCTGTTGATAAAAAGTTGAAATAAAACCATTTTTTGGATTAAAAGAGGAATCTCTAAGATCATAATCTAAACCATAATTAAAATAAAAATCCGAATAATTCCCTTCTTGTTTTTTAAAAGTTTCAGATGCAGTAGAGTTAGTTGATAGATCTTCAATTGTGAAATCTAATTCCGGACTAAAAAAAAGATTTTCAAATTGTTCATATTTTGTACCTATAGAAAAACCAATTTCATTACTTTCATAACCATATAGAGATAAGAAATCACTATTTTCTGATTTTATTGAAGTAAATAAAGTATTGTCAGTATATGCAAAATTTGGTCTTGAATATACAATTTGCCCTTTTATAGATTCCTCAGATAATTCAAAATTTGTATTCAAGTTTATACCTTTTCCCATGAAATTTTTTTCATTTATACCCCCACCGGTTGTAAGACCTTGAGTTCCCACACCAGCAGCTAATGAAATTTCTCCAGTAGGTTGTTCCTCTACAGTTATATCAATAATCTTTAGATTTTCATCAGAACCGTTTTTGATTTCTGATTGAACAGTTTTAAAAATTCGTAGTGATTTAATTTCATTAATTGATTTATTAAATAAAAGATTATTAAGTGGATCGCCCTCGTCAACAATTAATCTATTTCTAATTACTTCTTCAATAGTTGCATAATTTCCAAGAATATTTATCCTTTCGACGTAATATTTTTTTGAATCTGAAACAATAAAATTTAGATTTAATTTATTTTCTTCAACAATTTTTTCTTCTACTGTAACATCTATAAAATCATATAATCGATTTGATGCAATTATTTCTATCTCCTCTAAAATATTGTTAATAACTCTAAGAGAGTAATTTTCATTTATATTTTTTTCAAAAATTTTATTAATATTATTAAAATCTTCTTTTGAATAATCATCAGGCAATTTTAATGACAAATTATTTATTAAAAATTTACTTCCAGCATTAACATTATAGGTCAGATTGAATGATGAATTTTTTTTATTTAGTTCTACATAATTGTCTAAAATTTTAATATTATAAAAACCTCTGTCCCTATAATAATTTTCTAATAATCTTTTATCTAAATTAATTAAATTTTCATTTAAATAAACTTTACTAGAAATAAATTTCCAAAATTTATGTTCTTCAGATGCTATGACTTCTAATAACTTTTTATCTTTAAATACTTTATTACCTATAAATGAAATGTTTTTAATCTTTGCTTTTTCACCTAAATTAACGTCTATATTTAATTTTACAGAGTTTAGATCATCATTTTTTATTAAACCAGTTTTTACAGTAGAAAAATAATATCCATTCGTCTTCAATATATTTTGAATTAAATTAATATCGTTATTTAAATAAAATTCATTAAAAGATACTCTTTCTTTTAAATAGATATTTTTTTTAATAAATTCTAAAAAACTTTTCTTTTTAATGCCAGTTAATTCTAATTTTTCTATTATAGGATTTTCAATTAAATTAATGGAAAGCTTATTATTCTTAAAAGTAATTTCAACATCTTCAAAAAATTTAGTATCATATAATTTTTTTAAAGAGTTATTAATTAAATTTTCACTATATTCTAAACCGGTATTTAATTCACTAAAAACAATAACAGATTCTTTAGAAATTCTTTTATTACCAGTTACATCAATTTTATTTATTATTTGTGAAAATAAAAATGTTGTAAGAAGGGAATATAAAATGAATGATTTTAAAATTATTTTGAACATAAAAACATGACTTATATACCTAAAATATCTAATTTGTAACGTACATATTCTCTGGTTTTATAAATATCTTTGATATTTTGAGCAGGAATTTTTTTTAACCTGGTAAAATGTATGTGATTTGAATATTTACAAATCAAGCTAATCAATTTTCTAAAGTTGATCTTATTTTCTAAAAATTTAAACACAAAATAATCATTTATTGTTACTAAAGCAGTTTCGTATAAAGAATTAATTTTTGGTAAAAATTTTATAATGTTAATTGTTGGATATTTCTTATAATCAATTTTTTGTAAACTTAAATTATTTAATATATTTAAATTAAGATCATTTGTTATAATCTTTTTGGGATTTTGAAGATACAATGAATTATGAATCGGTATTTTCATATCAGGCTCATGTGCCAAAATTTTAATCTGACCATTATTGAATTTTATCAATGCATGAATGTAAGATTTTGGATGAATCAAAATTGAAATTTTATTATACCTAATATTAAAAATATTTTTTGCTTCTATTACCTCAAAAACTTTGTTCATCATTGTGGCTGAATCAATTGAAATTTTTTTACCCATTTTCCAATTAGGATGATTTAAAGCATCATTAACTGAAACTTTTGATAATTTAGATTTTGAGTAATCTAAAAATGGACCACCTGATGCAGTAATATATATTTTTTCAATTGTCTTTAGACTCTTATTATTGATTAGTTCTGAAATTGAAAAATGTTCTGAGTCGATAGGAATAAAGTTTGTATTGAATTTCTTTAATTGATTTTTAATTAAGTTCCAACCACAGATTAAAGACTCTTTATTTACGATAGCAATATTTTTGGTATATTTAATAAGTTTTAAGGTAGGATTTAATCCATCTAAACCAACTAATGAAATCATTGAATAAAAGATTTTTTGTTTATTTAAAATTTTGTCTAAGATAGAGAAAGAATTATAAAAATTGATATTCAATTTTTTATATTTTTTTTTTGCTTCTACAAATTTTTTATAATCACTGATGATTATATGTTTTACACTGAATTCTTTTGCTTGTTTAATTACTTCAGTAATATTCTTATTTGTAGATAATAGTTTAATATCAAAATTTTTTTTATCTTTTTTGATTATTTCAATGGTGTTTTTCCCAATAGATCCTGTTGAGCCAAGTATAATAACTTTTTTTCTCATTTAAAATAAATTGTTAATGTTTAGTGATAAAATTAGGTATGTGAATGGAAATGCAAAAATCATACCATCAACTCTATCCAAAAGTCCGCCATGACCTGGTATAATTTTTCCTGTATCTTTAATTTTGGAGAGTCTCTTAAAATAAGAAATAATGATATCACCTATTTGACTAATGGTAGAAATTAGTAATATAAAAATAAATAACTTTCTTGATAATTCCACACCATCAAGAAAATATGGATTTTGTAAAAAAATACTTATACTTATGATAGATAAAAAATAACCGCCTATCATCCCAGCATAAGTTTTGTTAGGACTGAATTTAGTTAATTTTGGTCCTTTAAAAACCTTTCCAAATATATATCCTCCAATATCAGTAAATACACACACAATAGTAATTCCTAGTAACAGCCTATAATTGCCTGGAAAATCATGTCTAAGTTTATATATAGAATAAAATGAAATTATTAAAAATAAAAAACCAAAAATATTGTACTTCGTTTTTTTCGTCATCATATGCCATTCATAAACGGTGATTAAAAAACAAATAAAGATAAAAAAGTTAAATAAAAAAGACCCTTTTATTATAAAAAAAAGAGCAAAAGGAACTAATATGATTGAGCTTAGTATCCTTTTAGTAAGTTCTTTTTTCATTAAATATTTCCAAAATTTCTTTTAATTTTCTTAAAGTTTTTAATAATCTTATTAAAATCATTTTTTGTAAAATCTGGCCAAAATTTTTTTTCAAAAAAAATCTCTGAATAAGCTAGTTGCCACAATAGAAAATTACTTAATCTTTTTGTGTCACCTGTTCTGATTAATAAATCTGGGTCTGGTATATTTTTTGTTTGTAAATATTTATTTAAATTTTTTTCATTAATTTTTTCTTTATTTTTATTTAAATTTTTAAACGCATTAATTAACTCAAATTTTGATCCATAATTTAGTGCAAGATTAATTTGAAGTTTTGTATTTTTTGAAGTTTTTTTTTCTGATTGATTTAAAATTTTATTTAATTTTAAAGTAAAATTTTTTACACCTATGATTTTTAATTTGATATTTTGCTTATGTAGATCTTCGATTCTGTTAATTAAAAAATTTTCCAGTAAACTAAATAGATAATTAATTTCTTTTTTTGGTCTTTTCCAGTTTTCTGTTGAAAATGCGTATAATGTTAAAAATTTAATATTATGTTTAATTGCTTCTTTAATTATCTTTTCAACTGTACTTAATCCTGCTTTATGACCAGCATTTCTTGAATTTTTGTGTTTTAACCCCCATCTACCATTACCATCCATAATGATGGCTACATGATTTAATGGGTTCATATTGTCATTATTTCTTTTTCTTTAGATGAGACCTTTTTATCTACAATTAAAATATGTTTATCTGTAATTACTTGAATATTTTTTTCGAAAGATTTTTCCTCATCTTCTCCAATTTCTTTAGATTTAAGAAGTTTTTTTAATTCTTCGTTTGCTTCTCTTCTTATATTTCTTACTGAGACTTTACATTTTTCCCCCATTGACTTAATCATTTTCTTTATTTCAGATCTTCTCTCTTCATTAAGTTCAGGTACCGGAAGTCTCACTAGTTGGCCATCAATTTGAGGATTTAAACCAAGTTCAGATTTTTTAATTGCAGCATCTACTAAAACAACATTATTTTGATCCCATACTTGAATGTTTATCATTCTTGGTTCTGGTGTAGTTATACTTCCAACTTGATTAATAGGCATTTGCTGACCATAGACATCAACTTTAACTAGGTCTAACATTGCCGCATTTGCTCTACCTGTTCTCAAAGATGATAATTCTTTTACGAAGATTTCAATGGTTTTATCCATCTTGAGACTATATGATTTATCATCAAACATTTATTCACCTATTTTAAATCTTACAAATTCTTTAATCTTTAAATCAGTTATAGATAGTTCTTTTAGAATATCTTGAACTTTTTTCTTTGGTTCCATAACCCAAGCTTGAGTTAAAAGAGCATTTTCCTCTTTAAATTTATTCATTTTACCTAAGCATATTTTTTTTACAATTTCTTCAGGTTTCCCAGAATTTTTTAATTCTTCTGTCACTAATTCTTGTTCTTTATCGATTATAGATTGATCAATTGATTTTTGATCTAAGGCTAAAGGGTTTGATGCCGCAATGTGCATTGACAATTGTTTACCAAAATTTTTCACATCATCAGAACTATCGTTTGTTTCTAATGAAACAGCCACAGCTAATTTTGCTAAATTATCCTTAACAACAGTATGTAAATATTTTGAATTTACAGTTCCTTCATTTGCAATTGTTTTTGCTTTACCAATCGTAATTTTTTCACCCATTTTGGCTATTAAGGCTACAAGAATATCATCAACAGTTTTTCCACTTGCCATTTTTGATTTTTTTAAATCTTCAACATTTGAACTAACATTGTTATTTAAATCACTCAATTCTTTAACAAAATTAACAAAATCGTCATTTTTAGCAACAAAGTCTGTTTCACAATTTACTTCAATCAAAGAAGTTTTTTTTTCATCACCACTTACTGCTATTACACCTTCTTTGGCATCTCTAGACATTTTTTTAGAAGCTTTAGAAATACCTTTTACTCTAAGAATTTCTACAGCTTTATCTAAATTGCCCTTTGATTCTTTGATTGCCAAATTACAATCTTTAAAACCTGCTCCAGTTGCTTCTCGAAGTGTTTTAACTTTTTCAATATCACCCATTAGTTTAAAGTCTCCTTTTTATCTTTGGAAAATTTACTTTCTAATTTTTCCCTATCAAGCTCTTGAACAGTTTTTGAAGATTTTTCATCTTTTTTGTTTTCTGACTTTTTTTCTTGATTTGGTGTAGCTTTTTTTGCAGAATCTATTGTTTCTTTTATTAAATTACAATATAGATCAATCGATCTTCTAGCATCATCGTTGCCAGGAATTGGAAAATCTATTCCATCTGGATTAGAATTACTGTCTAAAATTGCAACTATCGGAATTCCTAACTTTACAGACTCTTGAATTGCTAATGACTCATAATTTGTATCAATAAT
>TARA_B110001450_G_scaffold27460_1_pt1 | contig 11018 bp, 9 predicted proteins | sample TARA_B110001450 | Tara Oceans TARA_B110001450 (sample SAMEA4396538) | marine metagenome | biome: Polar Biome; feature: [SRF] surface water layer (ENVO:00010504); material: water (ENVO:00002006), including particulate matter (ENVO:01000060) such as... | depth 5 m | reverse complement strand
CTTTGTATATGATGGTGATATTTCCTATACAAGAGGCAATCTTTCATGGTTTGGGAATTGGAATACTGACAGGGGTGTCTTAACAGTAAGTTTTGAAGATTCTACAATAAATGGTACTTATGATTACAAAGTAAAAAATCAGAATCAAAATACAACAGCTTCTAAGCCTTTTGATGAACTTGAACTAGCCCCAATTGAAATTCACGATTCTTTATTGGTTAATCAATTTTCAGGAACTTTTAATTCTATCTACTAAAGATAAATTAGTTTATAGAGTATTTAAAAAACCTCTTGTCCTCTTCTTTTCTTATTCTTTCAATCTTCAATCTTCCATTGTCATTTATAGTTCGAATCATAGAACTTCTTTTTGACTTTATAGAGTCAAAGCTTAAATGTGCAATCCCTAATAATTCATCTAACTCTTCTCTTTTAATAGTGGATCCTTTACTAACTAAAAGTCTTTTTTCAATTTCAAATGTGTTTTCGTCACCCGAATAACTATTTAAATTTATTTTTTTGATTAGTATAATAATTAAAATACTCAAAATTATAAATCCTATTGCATATGCTGATATTTTATATATTCTACTTTCTAAGATTCTATCATAGTATATCTCTTTCATAGGATAACTCCCATAAATACTTGATTCATTAATTATAACAGAGGATAGCTCATTGCTAGAATTTCTATAAAAAAGTGTACTATCCTTTAAGTAAACATAAGAATTGCCATCAATACAAGGAATGTCTTTTAATAAATTAGTAAAGAGTCTTTCACCAGATTTTTTATCAAAAATAGCGTAGATACAATTTTCCAAACTGCTGTTTTCATAAATTATATATCGATTAGATTCGCCAATAATATTTTTATTTCCAAATGTAAGATCGGGACTGTACATTGAACTAAATCCTCCAATTTCTGTAAATGAAAATGTTGTCATATCAATTTCTCCAAATAAAAAATTAAATTTTTTAGATTGATTATGGCCATTTAGAGAAAGTAAGACGTTTAACTTATTATTTATCAACCATGAGGATATTATTTTACTTGCATCAAAAGGGTAATTTTTAATTTCTTTTTTAAACCACTCTCTATTATTTATATTAAATTCTAAAAGTTTTGAACATGAAGCCCAAAGACCTTCCCCGCCAAATGAATATATTTTATTTTCATTATTGAATAAATATCTATTGAATGTACTTCCATGATAAATACCCTTACTTATTTTCTCAACACTAATAGTGCTGCCAAATTTTATTTTGAATAGGTGAAGAGTTCCGTTGGGATTAAAATATGCTATTGAATCGTTCTGAAATCTTAAGTTTTTAAAAAAATCTTCTTCTAAATTTCTTGTAATTGTAGGATCATTAAACTCTTTTAGCTTAAAGATCACCTCCTTTAAATCAATCTTTGGAGGATGTGTTTTTGAAAATCCTTGAAGGCTTAATACTAATAAAGAAAATATTATATAGTATCTCATCTGAGTTTCATTTTACATAATGTAGTAAATGTTTTTTAAATCAGTTTCGATTTGCTTCATATATAGACAGATAATAGGTGAATATACCTAAATTCACCTACTTTTAAGAGGCGATTTAAAAATTAACCTTTTCATAAATTCATACTATCATTTTTTCTTATCCCTTAAATGAGCAACAAAAAAAATCCTTTTTTATACAATATTGCTTTGCTAATTAGTTCTTTATTATTGATATTAGATATTATTTGCGTAGCTCTAGTTATTAATGTATAAGAGATTAATTTTTAATGAAAACAAATAACGAATTCCGTAGAAGTTATCAGGCTTGGAGAATGCTTGATCATTTTTTAGGAAAAGACCTTCCTGCTACAAGATACATCTCTAAACGCGACAGAATTCTAGAGTTATTTTTATCAGAAAAGAAAAATGAAATTACTGAAAATAATATTCAAAAAGTTGATCGCGTAAAGGATATTTCAGAGAAAAATTTAAAACAAAACTACATCAGTAAAGGCATCCCGGTAGTAATGGAAGGGAAGGCTAAGGATTGGAAATGCGTAAAACAATGGTCATTAGACTGGCTCTCTGCAAATTACTCCAAAGATGAAGTCGCTATTTTTGACCCTCTAAATTCCGGAAACGAATCGATTAATTACAAAGTAGAAAAAACAACTCTTAAGGATGTTATAGAATCTATAAAATCAGGTGACACAAATAAATATAGTCGATTCAATAGAATACTGTATGATCATCCTGAGCTAATTAATGATTTTGATTGGAAGTGGCTATATAAAATGAGAAACAACATATCTTCTGGGAAGACTTTTCAAGTATTTATTGGGGGAAAAGGATCTCAAACCTCTTTACACTGTGCAACTGAAAACAACCTTTTTACTCAGGTTTACGGTCAAAAACATTGGTATTTATACCCTCCAAACAATGATATTTTTTTAAACCCTCCCATTACAAAATCGCCCTATTTTTACAGTAAATTTAATCCTGAGAAACCTGATTTTAATAAATTTCCCACTGCAAGGTTTCTAACCACCTTTGAATGTGTTTTAAGACCAGGAGATATTCTTTTTAATCCTCCACTATGGTGGCATCAGGTTAAAAACTTAAACCACTCTATAGGAGTTGGATTTAGGTGGTTTAACCCTCTTAACAGTATTAAAGCTAGCCTTGTAGGAACCTTAATGACCTTACTTTCTACCAACCCGCCAATTTGGACAGCCACTAAGCACCGTACTGACTTTGCAAGAATTTTTAAATATATGAACACAAAATCGAATTTAAATGACTGATCAATTTAGAAATATAACATTTCCACCTGAAAATGATGGATTTTTCGCAGAACTAAGAGAAGAAGTAAATGCTTATTTTAAAAAAAGCGGAAAGAGTATATACGGCAACACAAGTATGTATCTAAAAATAGCATGCCTATTCTTGGTATATGTTTTTGTTTTTTCAATTCCATTTATTTTTCCAGTTGAACCTTCGCATATCTTTTTATGTTATTCATTTTTAGGGATTTGGGGTGTTTTTTTAGGAGTAAACGTTGGCCATGACGCTGCTCATAATTCTCTTTTCAAAACTAAAAAGTACAACCATTGGTTTATGTACATTTTTGATTTTTTAGGATTAAGTTCCTTCAATTGGAAAAATAGACATGTTTCTGGTCACCATATATATTCCAATATTATGGAATACGATCCGGATATTCAGCAATCTGCTGTTGTTAAAATATTTCCTCAAGATAAAACTCGAAGCTTTCACAAATTTCAATGGATATATATGCCTCTGATATACGCAATTTTTATTCCAAGATGGGTTTTTTATCGCGACTTTAAAGACATTTTCTTTACAAGAATTGGTGGGTTTTATAACCGACCATACCCGATTCTTGAAATAGTAAAAATGCTTGCTTTCAAGGTTTTTTACATATTCTATATGGTTATTATCCCCTATTGGTTTACAGAGCAAACTATTGTGGTATTTATAGCCTCATTTTTATTATTAATGGTTTGTTCTAGTTTGACAATAATTGTGATTTTGCTTACCACTCATATGCTGGAAGATTCTCATTTTCCTGATCCAGATGAAAATGGATTAATGCCCTACTCATGGTCTAAACATCAAGTTTTAACCACTAGCGACTATGCTACTGATAGCGGAATTATTACCCATCTTTTTGGGGGGTTTAATCACCATGTAATACACCACTTATTTCAACACATTTGTCATATTCACTATCCTGAACTTACTCTTATATTAAAAAAAGTAGCGAAGAAATACAACGTGCACTACCAGTCAAGAAAATATATTTTACCAGCCATGTATTCTCATTTTAAATTGCTTTACAATAATGGATTAAATATTAAACAAAGACCATTAGTTAAATGAAAAAAATTCTAATTACTGGAGCAACTGGTTTTTTGGGATCGAGGTTGGTAGAAAAAATGTCAACAATTAATGGATTGGAAATTCTTGCTACAGGAAGAACCCTAAAAACTCAGAATATCTCTAATAAATCAAATTTGGAATATGTTTTAGGAAATCTTGAGGACACGAAGTTTATCGATAGTCTTACCAGAGGTATCGATACTATTATTCATACAGCTGCATTAAGCTCACAAATGGGGAACCCAAAAGACTTTCACAGAACCAATATAGAAGTGACAAAAAATTTGCTTAAAGCTGCAAAAGCTAAAAGGGTAAAAAAGTTTATATTCATAAGTTCGCCAAGTGTTTATTTTAGATTCAAACATCAGCTTGATTTAAAAGAAAGTGATATCCTTCCAAAGCCTATAAATTCCTATTCTTACTCTAAGAGAGAAGCAGAAAAATTAGTAGAATTATCTGGAATTCCATATATAATTCTAAGACCAAGAGCCTTAATTGGTAGAGGCGATAAAGTTATAATGCCACGAATTCTTCGTGCTCATAGCGAAGGACGTTTAATGCGTATGGGGGACGAAAACAACCGCGTAGATATAACTCCTGTATCTAATGTGGTTGATGCGATTATTTTAGCTCTAGATGCAGAAAAAAAAGCGGTTAATCAAATATATAATATATCCAATGGGAGGCCCGAATTATTATGGCCAGTTTTAGATAAATTATTATCTCAATTACAAGTCTCTCCCCCGACCAAAAAAATTTCATTAAGACTGGTATTGGTAATAGCAAAATTATTGGAATTACACGCAAAATGGATAAACGGCTATAAAGAGCCTGCATTAACAGTTTATGGTGTAGGAACATTAACAATGTCCTTTGGAATGGATATTAGTAAAGCTAAAAAATTACTTGGCTACCACCCAAAACAATCTGTTCAAGAGGCGCTTGATGAATTTGTAGAATGGTATAAATCTGAACAATTATGAATGATAATTATGTTTCAATTTCAATACGTACTGCAGGCCACTGTTTTGCCTATGCACATCATGTTACTAAAGGAGACAAAAAAAGAAAAATTCGTTTTGAGGCAACATGGGCTATAATTAAGCATCCATCTAGAGGAAATATACTATTTGATACAGGATATACTCAGAGGTTTCATACAGCTACCAATTACTTTCCAAATTCTATTTATGCTATGCTAACCAAAGTAGAAATAGATAGAAATCAAGAGGCTAAAATGCAAATAAACCCTGATGAGGTAAGTCATGTTCTTTTATCTCATCTGCATGCGGATCATGTGGGAGGACTTATAGACTTTCCAAATGCTAATTGTTGGGCGTCTAAAAAGTGTTTGGACCAATTCCAAAAAACACCAAAGTGGAGAGGATTTGCAAAGGGATTACTCCATGAATTATTTCCTGAAAAATGGATAAAAAATTGTAAAACTTTTGAATCATGTAATCCCAAGACTCATGAAATTTTAGGAAAAGGCTATGATTTATTTGGCGATAATAGCATTGTAATGTATCCTCTTGCTGGACATGCAGCAGGCCAATGTGGAGCTTTAGTTCAAACAAACAATGGTCCTGTTTTTTTGGTGGCAGATGCATTTTGGGATATGCGCGCCATTACTCACAAAATGGGACCTGACCCAATAGTAAGGTTGTTTTTTGACGACTGGAAAGCTTACAATTCTACACTTAATAGATTGAGAAAATTTCACAAAGAGTATCCAACAATACCTTTAGTAGCTACCCATTGTCCCAAAACAGTTGATATGATTCACTCACCCAAAACACTATGATGAATATTATTTTTAAGTTGGAAGTATTTAAAAGTATTTTGAAGCTATATTTTCAACGCATATCATTTGAGAGAAATCCAGAGAAACATCAACAAAAGATGTGGCAAAAAGTTCAAAAAAATGTTTTAACAGTTTCTCCTTTATACAAATCATTTTCTAAAAAAGATTTAATCGAATTCCCAGTCCAAGAAAAGAAAGAATTTATGAAAAACTTTAATGGGATTAATACTAAAGGAGTTGATATTAAACAAGCAATTGATGTAGCTACACGCTCTGAAAAAAGCAGGAACTTTTCTCCGACATTAAACGGATTAACAGTTGGACTTTCAACAGGGACGTCAGGAAATAAGGGATTGTTCATAGTTTCTAAACAAGAAAGAGCTATGTGGGTAGCGTTAATTTTACAACGAATAATTGGATGGAACTTTAGGAAAAGAAAAATAGCTTTTTTTCTAAGGGCCAACAGCAATCTTTATACCTCGGTACAGTCTAAACTACTTGCTTTTAATTTTTTTGATCTACTAGATCCTTTGGACGAACACCTATCTCGAATCCATAAACTTCAACCAAATATTATTGTTGGACAACCAAGTCTACTTATTTTATTAGCCCAGGCCCAAAAGAAAGAGGAAATTAAACTCAACCCTGAACGAATAATATCAGTGGCAGAAGTATTGTCACCCAAAGACCAAGAAATTATAGAAAGAGTTTTCCAAATCAATGTTCAACAAGTATATCAATGTTCTGAAGGAATGTTTGGTCAAAGCTGTAAAAAAGGAAATATTCATCTTAATGAAGATGGGTTAATTATTGAAAAACAATGGATAGATAAAAAGCGATTTATACCAATTATTACAGACTTGAGGCGCAATGTACAACCAATAATTAGGTACAAAATGAACGATATTTTACATGCTACCGATTGTTCTTGTGGATCTAAGATGCAAGCAGTTTCAACTATCGAAGGAAGAATGGATGATTTGTTGATATTTCAGCAGGATAAGTTTATTTTCCCAGACTTTATTAGGCGAGCAATTACAGGATCAAACTCAGAGATTGACAATTACCAACTAATCCGAGTGTCGGATCGAAAACTCAATATGTTTGTCAATCCAGAAAAACATTGGAATAAAGCTAAAGCTGCTGTTGTAGATGTGCTTAGCAAGCAAGGTGTTGATGATATTGATATAAATAAAATTATAAATATACGCCATGAAAAAGGCACTAAATTCAGAAGAATCCATGCTAAATATAATTAGACCTTGTAGAATTCGAAGTACTGGTATTTACCTTCCAAGAGCAGTCGAATCAAAAGAAATTGAAAAAAAGTATGGTTTGCCAATTGGTTGGAGCGAAAAACATAGTGGAGTGGCTAAACGTCACCATGTTTCTTATGAAGATGTAGGGGAAATGGGAGCCCAAGCAGCACATTCAGCTCTTGAAAATGCTGGACTATCTCTAAGTGACATTGATACATTTATAACTGCAGGGGCCAGTACGGACCAAATTATTCCATCACAGGTCGCTATGACTCTTGAGAAGATGAGAGGAGGAAACCAACTACGTTGTGAATCATTTCATGTTGATACTACATGTTTAAGTTTTGTAAACGCATTTAAATTAGCTGCTGACAAGTTACAGTTTGATGAAACAAAATATGTTCTAATAGTTGCTTCAGAAGTTTCAAGTGTTGGAATTGGACCAGAAAATTGGGAGACCTTGACTTTATTTGGAGATGGTGCTGCAGCTGTTGTTCTAGAAAAGTCAAAAGATGAAAAATCAGGGCTGGTAAACTTTAAACATCAAATGTATACAGAAGGAATACTTGCGGCAGAAATACCAGGAGGACACATTAGAAAATGGGTTAAGGATTATGTTTATGACCCCAAACTTCATCATTTTCAAATGGATAGTCGTAGGTTGCTAAGACTAACTTTAAAATATCTTCCAGATTTTATAAATGATTTTTTTAAATCTACTGGAACTTCGTGGCCAGAAGTAAACTGGACAGTTCCTCACCAAGCTTCTAAAACAGGGCTTAATATGATTCCAAAAATAGCGAATGTAAATCCAGATCAAGTAATAAATATATTACGTGAAACAGGGAATTGCATTTCGGCTTCTATCCCTATGGGTATCCATAAATTAATAAGTCAAGATAAATTGCAAAAGGGAGAAACACTTTTTATATGTGGAACTTCAGCAGGATTTTCTATAGGGTCTTTACTATATATCCATGGTTAGCCTTTTAACACAACTCTTTTCATTTAAAAGAGGAAGTATGCGTGCTATTCGTTTGCATAGATTGGTTCAAGTTTTATGGCTTTTACCATTATTTCTATTGCTATTAATTACAAATAATATTGCCCTTACCATAGACTGGATATTATTTCCAAGGTTTAAAAAACAAGTAATTAAAAATCCAATTTTTATTGCCTCTTTACCAAGAACAGGAACTACTAATCTACTCCACAGTTTAACAAGTATAGATTCTCCTTTTACCGCAATGAGCCTTTGGGAAATAATATTGGCCCCATCAATAATACAAAAGAAAATCTATCGATTTTTCTGGTCTTATTCGCCATTTTTTTTAAAAAAAGTAGTCAAGAATTTTGATAAAATAATATTCAAAAAGTTAAATAATCTTCACAGGATTAGTTTCTTTAAAAAAGAGGAAGATGAAATGATAATGATGTGGGCATTAGCATCCATATATATGAGCTTCTTTTATCCTGAATCTAACGTGATGCGAGATTTGTTTCGCTTTGAAATGGGAGACATTACTGTAAAAAGAAAGCATAGAATATTAAAGATATATTACCGAATGGTTCAAAGGCATCTTTATGCTTTTGGAGAAGACACTACAAAGCGATTTTTATCAAAAAACCCATCAATGGCTGTAAGGATAGAAACCATATCCACCTATTTTCCAGATGCCAAAATAATTGTTATAGAACGAGATCCGTGTAATGTTTTTCCTTCCACAGAATCTTTGCAAAAGCTGTTATTTAATATTGCTACGGATGTCCCCATTTCCAATATGGAGAAAAAGGCTATTTACAAAATTCTAGAAGACTTTAGATTAAATCTTCAACTAACTCTAGTAAAGAAAAAAACTTTACCATTCAAAGTCATTCGATTTAACGACTTAATCAATAATAGAGAGTTAGTGCTTAAGGCTTTATTGAAATGGATGGATTGTGAAAATATTAAAATTCCAATATCTGGTAAAACAGTTCATAAAACAAAGGCTTTATATAAACCTTTAAATAGGAGCGAATTGACAAAAATTTTAAGAAATCCATGGCCAGCATGGCCTAAAGAAACTTATCTCAAAAACTGAAATAGGTAAGATTTTTTTTTGACTCACCGATTATCCAAAAACACTATTTTCTTAGAACCAATTATTAAATCTACTCTATAACAAACCGTTTATTAGAGCTGCCATCATCGAAAATATCTATTAAGATTTCGTTTTTCCCCTCTTTAACTTCTCTGCCTAAAATATCTATGGTTTTTAATAGAATTTTCTCACGATAAATCTCCTTATTTATAACTTTTGTTAATGGATTATACAATAGTTCACAAGTATATTCTCCAGGGTTTTGCCCTGTTAAGTTGGAGTACGTAAAATATATATACAATGGGTAATTTATATTAATTAATTGACTTGAAGCCAAAACAAAATTTAGTCCAATATTTGTGTAATAATAATAAGAAGTTGTTAAAGAAGGAGTAACGAACCAATTCATTTGACCTTTTTGTATCGTATCGCCAAGGGCGTCTAATGTATATTCTATAAATGGGTAATGCGTATCCATATTATCGGCATTGTAAATTTCAAAAGTGATAGAGTCATTTTGAATAACAACATCAGTTACAGTCAATAAAGAACAATTAACTAGACCCTGACCAAAACCAAAAACAGGAACAAAAAACAGCAAATAAAGTATCTTTTGGATAGCTCTTGTCATGCTATAAATTTATATAAAAAAACCTGTCTTTTAATTTTTCTTTTGTGTATCCAAGATAATTCAGGTCTGGAACTTTTTTAACAAGTCCTCTGTCAACGCTAAAACTTAAAAAGCACACTTAAAAGTTTGAGATTAGATAATTATGTAATAGACCATTGTAAAACAGTAGAATTAAATTATTGTCTTGGATTTCTTTAATTTTATTACAAATTATTTTTATTAGTTTTAGTATAAATTTTCTTAAAATTCATTGGCTCAATCTTACGATTATATAATAATTGGCGCAGGTTCTGCAGGATGCGTCCTAGCAAATCGTTTGTCTAAAGATCCTAATAATTCTGTTTTGTTATTGGAAGCAGGAGGCCCTGATTCTAATATTAATATTCATATTCCTGGGGCATATTTAAAGATTCATAAAAGCAAACAAGATTGGGGGTTTTGGTCCGAAGAACAAGCAAATGTTTTGAACCGAAAAATTTATTTACCAAGAGGAAAAGCTTTTGGAGGAAGTAGTTCTACCAACGCTATGGCATATGTTAGAGGAAATGCTGCAGATTATGATAGCTGGGCGGAATTAGGAAATTCTGGTTGGAGCTTCAAAGAACTTCTACCATACTTTAAGCGCTCTGAAAATCATGCTCAGATTGATGATATGGATCAAGGATATCATGGGTCTAATGGCGAGCTAAATGTAACCATTCCAACTAAGTTTCAATCCGCTTATGTTAATAGTTTTATTTCGGCTTGTGCTGCAAATGGTATTCCTACAAATCCAGATTATAATGGGTTAAGTCAGCATGGTTCTAATTTAGTTCAAAGTACTATAAAGAATGGCAAACGCGATAGTGGGGCAACTGCTTTTTTAAAGCCTATTTTAAATAGAAAAAATCTTACTGCAATTTCATTTGCTCAGGTCGAGAAAATTATTTTTGAAGATAAAAAAGCTATAGCTGTTAAATACAGAAAAGGAAATAAATTAATCAAGGTAAATACTAAAAAAGAAATTATTCTTTCTGCTGGAGCTTTTCAATCCCCACAATTATTAATGCTTTCTGGAATTGGAGAAACCTTGGAGCTTAATAAACATGGAATTAGAACTATTCATGAGTTAAAAGGAGTTGGAAAAAATTTACAAGATCATTTATTTTTTCCTGTATGTGCACAAAGTAAAACTCAAGAAGGCATTAATCATTACATACCCTTATTAGAGCAACTAAAAGCTGCTTGGAATTATTTTGTTCACAGAAAAGGAGTTTTTTGTACTGGTCCCTTAGAAGGAATGGCTTTTTTCGATTTAAACCTAAAAGGCGGTAAAGTCAATTTTCAATTTCACTTTTCTCCAATTTGGTTAGGCAA
>TARA_B110001450_G_scaffold45689_1_pt1 | contig 11025 bp, 15 predicted proteins | sample TARA_B110001450 | Tara Oceans TARA_B110001450 (sample SAMEA4396538) | marine metagenome | biome: Polar Biome; feature: [SRF] surface water layer (ENVO:00010504); material: water (ENVO:00002006), including particulate matter (ENVO:01000060) such as... | depth 5 m | reverse complement strand
AATAGATCATACAATATAATTGTAATATATTATATAGATTATACAATATAATTGTAAAATGATATTGTATATAATTAAATGGTAAATAATTTAGATTTATGGGATATAAAATCTAGGGTTAATATTGATAAATATCCAAAAAAAAATCATAAAGCTGTTAAGATGCGTTTAGAACAACAGAAATATAAGTTTAATTTAAAAAATAGTTCTTTAAATTTGTTTAGAACATTATTAAATCAACCAGCAAATATAATAACTCCTTCGACATATTGTAATTATATAAATGAATTATTTAAATCAATAAAAGATACGAATGTAATCATAAAAAATACAAAACAATTAAAACAAGAAGGATTAAATTTAATTGTATCGGTGGATAGTCTTACAAGTCATATGTTAATTGTAGAATATAATGGAAATAAGAGTAATAAAGGAACAGATTTGGTGATAGTTGGGAAGGGTGTAACATTTGATAGTGGTGGTTATTCGATAAAAACCCGAAATGCAATGTATAATATGCATCTTGATAAAACAGGAGGAACGATGGGTTTATATTTATTGTATGATTTAGCAATGAATAGATCAAAAAAGAATATAGTGGTATGTGTTCCACTAGTTCAAAATAGTATATCACATATGGCAACAAAACCGGGAGATATAATAACATCTTATTGTGGTATTAAGGTAGAAATAACAAATACGGATGCGGAGGGTAGATTAATTTTAGCGGATGGAATATCATATTGTATTGAGAAATATAAACCAAAAAAGATTATTGATATGGGAACATTAACCGGAATAGACCAATGTAAAACATCTTATTCTTATTTTAGTTTATCAGAAAGAATGAAAAAAGAATTGGAAAGTAATGCGAGAACATATGGTGAGAATTTGTTAGAATTGAAAATAAAACCAGAATATATAAGATATACAAGATCTGATCGCGGTGACATAAAGAATGCGGAGTTTGGTTGTTCTGATAAGAATATAGTGTCTTTATTTTTACTGAATTTTATTCCGAAGGTATATTATAAGAGATGGATGCATATCAATTTGAGTGATATAACAATAAAAAAAGGATTAGCAATATTGGAGGGTAGTTATAGTATAATGGATTTCATTAAAAAAATATAGACTGTATAAAGTAGCATATTTTTATAAAGTTTAGAGATTAATATACCATTATACATTTTTTCTAAATTATTATTTACAATATTAAGATTAGATTTTAATTTATATTTTTCATCAGTAGTTCCATATTTATCAATATACTTAACAAGTTTATTAATATTATTTACAATAGTTTTATGTTCATTATACATTTATAATTTTTTATTTATTTTTTTTTATATCATATTTTGGAGGATAAAAGCAAACTAAAAACAATGTTTCAATTGCAAGTTCTTTATTATTATGAAAGCAATATTGATGTTCTATATTGGTAACGTGTTCTATAAATTGTGATTTATAAGGTGTAATTTTTAATAATTCTAAACTAATATCTTTAATTGAATATTTACGACATTTTTTGACAATTTTTTTAATATCAGTAAGTGTAGGTTTAGTGGTGATATTTTTTATAGGTATAATTTCAATTTCAATTTTATGAACAGGTAATCGTATTGTTATGAATCTACTTAAAATAGGTTTATCAATTTTGGATCTTTGTATAGTAGTGGCGATAAAGACAGTAGTATTGTTATATTTTTCAAGTATAATTCTTAAAATGATCATAGATTCATGATCAAGTTGTTCAATATTGAGTAAAATAATTTTACGAATAATATTATTAATGGTGGTAGTTTGTATTAATGATTTAATGAAATGTAAAATATGTATATTAATAATAGGGAATGTAAGATATTGGCTATTTTCAAAGTATTTAATATTTCTATGAGTTCTTATTTGATTGTGAAGAGTTTTATTAATGATTTGTTCATTAATAGTATTATTAGCACCATAATATAATATATTCATATAAACATTTTATAGATTTAAATGTTTAAATGGATAAGCAACAATGTTTAGATCTTTTAGGATTGAATGAATCTGCAACGGAAGCGGATATAAAGAAAGCGTATAAAACGATAGCATTGAAGACTCATCCAGATAAATTGGGTGATTTAGATGAAGATGAAAGGAAAGAGAAGGAATTGCAATTTAAAGAGGTATCAGAGGCTTATAAAAGGTTATTAGATAATAATTTTTCAGATGTATTTGATGATATATTTGGCGGTGATGGTATGGAAAGTATGTTTGGTGGTGATGGTATAGCGAGTATGTTTGGTGGTGATGGTATGACGAGTATGTTTGGAAATGCGGATAATATAAAGATGTTTAGTGGTATGGCGAATAAGTTATTTCAATCTCAATCATTTCAGAGTATTTTTAAGACATCAATAAAGATAACATATTATGATTTAATTCATAAAAGAAAATTAGAAAAGCAATTTAATTTATGTGGAATACCGACAAAGGCAACAATTGATTGTTCAAAGTTTCCAAAACAATTTATAACCCGAAGTTTTAATGGTTTAAGTTCAACAGCAGAAATTGATTTTAAATTTGAAAATGATGATATATATGATAATGTAATTCATCAAAATGGTAATGTTGATTTAATATATAATATGAAAATATCGCATTTTGATTATTATAATGGTTTTAGTCATTCTTTTTTGCATATAGATGGAAGTAATGTAAGTTTTAAAGCAAAACGAATGTCAAAAAAGGTTTTAAAAATAAAAGATAGAGGATTAAATGGAGGAGATTTACTAATAAAAATGGTTCTTTGTAATCCTAATAATAATAAGTTAAAAAATATAAGTACGGAAGATTATGAAAAGTTTTTAAATGTTCTTAACGCACTGTGTAATGATAAGTAAAAGTATATAAAGACAAATCCTATTTATTAATATAAAAATATGGCTATTAAGAAAACTGATAAGGTTGAAAAAGCTGAGAAGCCCAAATCTAAAGACACTAAGGATCCTAAGGACACTAAGGACACTAAGGACACTAAGGACACTAAAGTAGCTAAAGTTCCTACAAATGATACTAAAGCTAAGAGTAAGAAGGTTGAAGTGGTTGAATATGCAGATTCAAAATTAGCTGAATTGATTGAAGCTATTTCTAATATGGATAAAGAATTTAAAGCGATCAAGAGTCTTATTAAATTGGTTCAAAAAGAAAATGATAAGAAAGAGAAGATCCTTAAGAAGGAACGTGATCGTAAGGAGAAGGCACGTTTAAGTCCGAGTGGTTTTGCAAAGCCTACAGATATTTCAACTGAAATGTGTGATTTTTTGGAAATTGCACACGGAACTCAAATGAGTCGCACTGAAGTAACTAAGAAGATTAATACTTATGTTCGTTCAAATAATTTGAAGGATCCTGTGAATGGTCGTATTATTCGTCCGGATGCTACATTGAAGAAGCTTTTGCGTGTAAAGGATGGTGACGAGGTTACATTCTTTCATATGCAAAGGCTTTTGAATCCTCATATTAAGCCTTTTAAGCAGGCAACTCCTGTTACTGCTTAAAAAGCAAATATTATAATTTTTATATAAACACTATATTGAATTAATATAATATAATGTTTAAAAATAAATTAAATGATAATATAAATATAATTTATATAATTTTAAAGAATCCAAAGGATATTAATATAATTCGTAAATCATATAAATTTCTAAATCGTAATTTTACAAGTTATTGGTTTAATAATTTGGAATATATATATGAAATATCAAATGATAATCAATGTTTATTTAAACATGAATTGATTGATATGGATGAAACAGATCATTATACAACATTGATGTATAATGATAGTAAACAACCTGTATATATATTTCCTTGTATTAATAAGATATCATATAAAGAAAGTTATACGATAGAGGAATTAAAAATAAATAATCGTTTATCATTATGTATAAAAGATAAATCTGTTTATTTATGTTTTAAATATTCATCAAATTGTGATATTGATAATAATATAAAAAATATAGAAGATTATATTAACAAATGCTTATAGGTATCCATTTATCAAATTCTTTTGAATAATTGCATTTAATAGATTTAGTGAAATTTAAACTAGTATCTTTAAATATATCACGTAACATATGGCTATCTTTAATTGATTGTATTGATAAATATTTATTATCTTCTTTTACTTTATATACATCGGGTAAATCTGTTTTAATTACAGATTTAATATTTTCAGTTTTTAAAGTAAATTCATTATTATCTTTTGTTTTAATGGATACATTTTGTATAACATTATCATCGATATTCATTAATTTGGGTTTATATTTGAAATTGTAAGCCCAAAAGTATATTCCTCTAACCGAGAATGGAAATTCAAAACTTTGAATTTTATTTAAAGTATCAACACATAAATTATAATATGGTTTAATACGATATTTACATATATCCATTGGATTATCAGGAGTATATTCATTATCTAACATATTATTTAAGATTGTTAATCTTTCTGGTAATTGAAATTTTATTAAATGTTCTCCTTTATATGCAATAATATCAGATATTAAGAAAACCCATTTTGAATTATAACAACATACCATTTCTCCATCAATTAAAGTTCCATTAAAAATATTTTCATCAAATAATCCTTTAACAATGATAATTCTTGGTAATTGATATGTAGGATGTATTTTTTTATCAATAAAATAAATTATTTCTTTATCATCATATCGAGTAAAGTATAAAAAATAAGGATTTCCATTTGATCTAATTGTAACAACGTGTGGTGTTGCTGTAATATGAGGAACACTTTCATCTGTTAAACGAAAAAAATGTTTTTGTATAATTTTTATATTATATTTAGAATCAATTTCTTCTAATATATCACTTTTAACATCATTTGATTTAATATTATAAGCAACTCTATCGCAAAATGATATAATACCTAAGTGCATTACAGTATATGTTACTATAATATTAAATAATCTTTATATGTTAAATCGTAATGGTTTATTTTGTATCTTACCATTTTGGCTATTACAGAATATATTATCAGTAGGTATATCTTCTCTTGCGGGTTGATATTGAGATAATAATTCTGTAGTTGGATTTTGATTTTTTACAATATCAATATCATTTGATAATTGCGACATTCTAACATCATAAAATTTAACATTATTTGTAGGTTTAATTTCAACGGGTATATTATCTTTTTTCAAAATAGATTTAGGTTCAATTTTGGGTTTATCATTAGTTTTTTCGGGTTCTACACTTTTATAAAATAATAAAACTGTTGCTATTATTAATAAAAATATAATAATAACATATTCTAATTTAAGGGGATTAGATTCTGTAATCATTTATTATAATAAGACATTCCTTTTTTAATATTAATTACCTTTATGGAATCACTTCTATCTTTAGAATTATTTAAATCCTTATTATTATTTATCATCCACCAAAGCCTTTCGTGAGCATCAGAATCTGTTTCAAAAGGTTGTTTATTTAATTTATAAATTGTATTTTTTATAAAAATAACTATAAATTTCATACTGTGTATATATTAATATATTATATATAATACGTTTATATATAATGACAACATCAGTTAGTGAAGATGTTTATAATGATACATTAATTGATGATTTTATGAAAAAATATACTATACTTGATAATTCAAAACAATTAATGGTCGATATTATACGAAAACCGATATATAATATTGAAGAATTACGTAAAAGACAACAATTACTTAATATGCCTGATATAACAATACAATTGAATCATTTAAAGAATTTAGAAGAAGATGTTTTATATTTTATTAATTTAAATTGTAAAGACGTTAATTCTGATAATGAATTTTTAAGTGCTTTATTTCCTAATAGTTGGTATAGTTTTCCAATTAATTTAACATATCCAACATTAGAGTTATTTCATTTATATAAAGTATATTCAGTGCCTTTAATGCAATTTATATCTCCTGTAAGTATAATATTAGGACCATATTATTATATTAAACAAGTTTTAAAAATTGATTTTTCATTATTTAAATATGTTAGTATATTATGGAAATCTTTAAAAGCTATTATGTCTGCTTCATATTCGGATATTAAATATTCTTTAGTAAAATGGATTACAATTTTAATTTATTTTTCATTATATATATTTGGATTATGGCAAATGGTTGATTATTCATATTATTTACATAAATTACGTAATGATCTTTCTACTAAAATATCTAATGTTAAATCTTTTATTACTATTTGTTCTAAATTATTTGAAAATATACCTGATGAATATTGGAAATTAAATGATATATATTATGATAAATCTTTCATTATTAATGGCGATCTTACAGATGTTTATAGTTTTTGGACAAATACTTCTAATTATAGATTACGAATGAAACAAATAATGGAATGTATTAATTATATGGATATTGCAAATGTAATATCTAAATTATATCATAATGATAATTGGTGTAAAGTTGATTATAATTTTACTAGTAATACAACAATTGTTGGTATGCGATCACCATTATTAAATGAAGATCAAGTATGTAATCCTGCTTATTTAAAGAATCATTTAATAATAACAGGACCAAATGCAGGTGGAAAAACTACTTATGTTAAAAATATTGTTTTAAATATTATTTTATCACAAACAATTGGAATTGCTATGGCTAATAAGATGATAACAAATACATACCATATAATTCAAACATTTATGAGAGTATCAGATGAAGTAGGAACGAGATCTTATTTTGAGACAGAGGTAAAATATTGTTATGATTTATTAGATAAAGCGGAAAAAAATAAAGATCAAAATATATTATTTGTAATGGATGAACCGATGCATTCAACACCACCTATTGAAGGACAATCAACAGCATATGCGGTATGTGAATATATTAATAATAATTTTAAAAATGCTAAATTAATAGTGACAACTCATTATCATTCTTTAATAGATTTAGGGTATACTTATAAAGAGAATTTTACTAATTTATCAATGGAAGCAATAGAAGAAAGTGAATACAATTTTAAATTTCCATATAGAATAAAAAATAAAGAATCTAAGCAATGTATAGCATTAGAATTATTAGGACGTGAAATGTTTCCAGAAGAATTAATTAAAAGTGCGATTAAAATGAAAAATAGATTATCTAATGTTGATGATAAATGATATCATTAAATAGTATTCTTAATCGTTTAGATTTAGTCTTTTATATTATTGTATTTGCTATTATTTATGTAGCTATTATATATTTATGGAAAAAAATAGCACAACTTGAAAGTTCTTTTTATAAATTAGAAACAACATTTGCAACACAATTGTTGTATAAAAATAAAGAAAATACTGCAAATAATTTTGCAGAAGATATGTTTATGAAAGTTTTTGATAATAAACAAGAACAGTCCGCTCCTATTCAAGTTGTTGAAGAACAACCTATTGATATTATTGAAAATACTATTCAAGATCATACAGATACTACTGAACCTATTATAACTGAAATTAATGATATATTAACACCTTCCGTAGATGATAATGTATTTACTAAATCTAAATTAGCTAAAATGTCTGTTGAACAATTAAAAGAACATTGTGGTAATTTTGGTATTTCAGTTGAAGGAAATAAACCAGAGTTAATTAATAAGCTTTTGGCTCATCAAAAATAGATCTTATATATTGTATATCAATTAATGGTAAATAAGGAACATATTCCCATTCGTGTTTTTTAAGATATTTAATTAATTTAAAATCTGCAACAAACATATATTCTAATCCAAATGTTGGATCTAACATATATTTATGTAGATCTTTCGGTAAAACATTGATACTTGTTTTAGGTATAACAATTAATAATTGTTCTCTTGAATTAATAAAAGTATTATCATAATCTGGTTTATATTCATATGTTGATAAATAATTTGCAATATCTGATATACTTGGACATCCTAAGTAAGGATAATACCAACTATGATCTATTTTGTTTATATTTTTATTATAATAATTATATGTCCAAAATATACCATCAATATAATATTTACACGCTTGTGATATATTTTCTATATAAACTTCGTTTTTATAATAATTTTTTCTCCAATTCTTCGTTTCATTTATCATAAATTTATCTTCGTAATAAATAAGATTCTTAAATATTAATTGTAAATCTGTTTTATTTATATTTATTGTATCATCCTTTGATATTAAACACGTATTTTTACTTACTATTTTTAATATATTTATACCATTATTTGAGATTTTAAGACTAATCGGATGTGGTATAAAATCATTTCCCATTATAGATAACATTACACAATATGATTTAATAATATCTGCATTTTTATGAAAAATATACGACCATTCTAATTCAATATATTGTTTGATTTTTTTTATACTAATATAAGTTATTGTATTATTATTTTGTTCTCGCATTAAATAAATATTATCAGATTTATCACTCATTAGTGATAATAATATTAAATCTGCATCTAAACCATGAATTAAATATATATTATCTGGTTCAGGATCATTATGAATATAATCCATTATTTTATGTTCGCCTTCACCATTATTATACATTGTATCCATATTAACACATCGTGTTTTAATATATTTATTTAAATTATCCATAAATGGTGTTCCACAAGTTATAGCATTTGTATCCCAATTATAATTTGTTGTAGATATATATCTACGTTTTCTTTGTTGATTTATTTTAGCTAAAGGTGCAACACCATCAATATTAATTATATATTTCTTTGGTTTAATTATTTCTACTAATTCTAATGTTTTTTTCCATAATAAATGAAAAAATTCATTTTCTGTTTTACCTTTACAAATAGTTTCGTGAGCAATTGGATGTATTAGTCCATTATAGTCAAAAAATAAGATATTAACATTTTTTGGATTCTGAATAATATCTGGATATTTCTTGATTAAATCAGAATAATAAAAAGGAATCCCCATAAATTATTTTCTTAACAATCTTTTATATCTTTTTTTCTCATAATTATTTAAACATATAAGATGGAAATTACCAAAAATATTTCTAAACTACTCACTGGAACCCCTCAATCGCAATATGCGGCTATTGCGATATTAATTGCTATGATCGCTATAATATTATCTGTACTTTTTAATGAAAATGATTTATCTTTAAGTGAAAGACTTATGTTAATTGGAAGTGTTATTCTATTTAGTATTCCTTCTATTGTTTTAGGTTTATTTGATCTTACTTGTGTTGCAGGTAAAACAATGGAAAATAGTTTATGTTGGTGGTGGGGTTGGGTTATTGCTGCTATAATTATCATTATTTGTGTAATTGTTGTATTTTCTTCTATTTCATCGATGTTAACCTATAATGTTGCTACTACAAAATCTACTAAACCTGTTATCGATGAAGTTGAATCTGATAAAATTGCGAAAAAATTAGTGAATAATGATACTACAGAAGTTGTTAAACCGAAAGTTGAAATGCCTACTGAAAGTGATATGACAATGCAAAAGGATATACAAGGTATAAATCAAGGTATGGATGGTGGTATGGAACAAGGTATGAATCAAGGTATGGGTGGATTTATGGGTATAGAATCATTTAGAAATAAAGCTAGAAAAGAGCAATTTAAAGTTAAAAAAGATAAATTCTCAAATAATATAGAAGGATTTCAAGGTTGTGAGTTCTCTGGAGTATAAAAATATAGTATAATTAAAACACAAACTAATAATATAAGGAAAAATATTAATGTTAAATAATATAACTTAGTATTTGAACTTAATTCTTTTTTTTGTTCAATAATATTTGTTTTTGTCCAAATATTATAAGCTTCTTCATATGATATTATTTTCTTTTTTAATCTTTCATTTACTTTATTATGAATATCTACAGTCCATTTAAATAAAGTATCTTTATTTACCAAAACAGGTTGATTGTTTATTACCATATCTTTATAATGTTCTTGACAATCTAAACAAGGTAAAACATCACCAATTACTTCAAAAAACTTACGATATTGTTCTTTTTTCATATATGTTAAATCATCAGGATATCCTAGAGCAACGTTATGTATAAATCCCCATCCAAATTTACCCCAATTTTTTGGTTCCATTTTACTATATAAAATGAAATAATTATAATATATTATGTCTAAAATAATCTGTAAAAATTGTAATAGTATGGGACATACTTATAGAGATTGTCCTCATCCAATTAGTAGTTATGGTATTATTTGTTTTACAGTAATTGCAAATGAAATACATTATTTAATGATACAACGAAAGAATAGTTTATCTTTTATGGAATTTATAAAAGGTAATTATAAATCGATGGATTTTTCAAAAATAAATACATTAATACAATCGATGACAATAGAAGAACAAAATATTTTAAATTGTGATAATTTTGATATTATTTGGGAAAAAATATGGTTTCAATCTAATAATAAAAATACAAAAGAATATGTTGATGCTAAAACAAATTTTGATATTTTATTACAAAAGAATATTTTAAAAGATATTTTAAATAATAACAAAAAAAGTATTATTGAACCTGAATGGGGATTTCCTAAAGGTCGTAAAAAACAAAATGAAACTGATATTGATTGTGCTTTACGAGAATTTACAGAGGAAACTCAATATAAAGCAGATACAATTCATATTGGTGATTATAATTTTCCATATCATGAAATATTTTTTGGAACAAACAAAGTTATGTATAAGCATACATATTATATTGCTGAATTTACAGGTGATCATAATATTCCTAAGTTTAACAAACAATGTATGCAACAAGTTAGAGAAATTAGAGCTATTAAATGGATGAAATATAATGAAGTATTACAACATATTAATGCACATAATATTGAACGTGCCGAACTTTTTAAGAATATTCATAATAATATTGATATATGATCATGAATTAAGTATATTGTAAAATGTTATAATAAATTAACAATCATTTAAATATAAAAACATTTCTTTATATCATTTAATTCCTTAATTTATTATTAATACTTATATATTAAAATAATATATGGC
>TARA_B110001450_G_scaffold124285_1_pt1 | contig 11030 bp, 10 predicted proteins | sample TARA_B110001450 | Tara Oceans TARA_B110001450 (sample SAMEA4396538) | marine metagenome | biome: Polar Biome; feature: [SRF] surface water layer (ENVO:00010504); material: water (ENVO:00002006), including particulate matter (ENVO:01000060) such as... | depth 5 m | reverse complement strand
TGCGGAGCCCGGACTTTCCTCTTTAAAAAAAATTAAAGCGATAAATCATTTATCTGGCAAATATAATTTAATACTAAACTGTAAAACTTCAAGTTAAAATTAATACTATTTATTAACTAGATTATTACTTATAATTAGACACTCTTTATCAATATTACCATTTATCAAATCTTGTCTAAACCTTCTTTGAAAAGCTTTAACAATTGATCTTAGGTGGTGAGTTTTGTTAAAATTTTTAGAATATCCAATTTTATATAAATTTTTAAAAAAAAGTTTTTTGTCTTCATTGCTAACTTTAACTTGTCTATTTTTTTTTAATAAATCGCTTAATAATGAATGCCAAAAACCAATTTTGTTTTTAGCTAAATATTTCCAAGGAAATTTTTCTCCTGGATCCCTTTTTCGATTGGGTGCAATATCAGAATGTCCTAGAATATTTTTTGATTTAATTTTGTATTTTTTTATTAAAAATTTACTTAAACTCAGTATAGAGCTTATTTGTTTTTTTGAAAATTTTTTATAATTAAATTGATGCCCAGGGTTACTAATTTCTATGCCTATCGAGTGTTTGTTTAAAGATTCGTAATTTTTCCACGAAGATTTTCCAGCATGCCAAGCAATATATAAATCTGGAACCAATAAAGTTATATCTCCATTATTTTTTATAAAATAATGACTACTAACCTCAGATTGTATTTTGGTAAGTTTTTTTAAAGCATCTGACTCTTTTTTCATTCCCGTATAGTGGAAAATCAGAAATTTTATTAGTTTTGATTTTCTTTTGATGGAACTAAAATTTGGTGAATAATTTAAGTCTATTTTTAAAGCCATTTTTATGTCATATTTAACACTAATTCTTGATTTACTTTATAAAAATATACATTATAAAATTAATTTTATTAACTCATTATGAAAAAAATTTTACTAACATCTTTACTAACTCTTTTGCTTACATTTAGTGTAAGTGCAGGCACAGATGGAGAAAATAAGCTCTCAAAAAATAACCCCAAACAAGTTAAAGATTGTTTTGAAGGATTAAATAGAGGTACTTTCACACTTAACCAGGGACTAGATAAAGTAATCTTTAAGCCAATCGCAAAAGCTTACAGGACCTTACCATCACCTGTTAGAACTGGAACAAGTAATGTGCTAGTCAATCTCTCTTCTCTTATAACAATACCAAACAATGTTTTACAGGGTGAGTTGAAAACTGCTGGGGTTAACACTGGAAGATTTATAATTAATACAACCGTAGGAATTCTTGGAATATTTGATGTTGCAGACAAAATGGGTTTTTCAGAATATGAAAAAGAGGATTATGGCCAAACTCTTGGCGTGTGGGGTGTCGGGCCAGGATGTTACGTGGTATTACCAATTCTAGGGCCTTCGACTTTAAGAGATACCGCAGGTTCATTTGTAAATGTAATGGGTGGAGATCCTTACTATAATGTTTCTACTCATGGTAATAATCAATATTTAGATAGATCTGATTATATGTTAACAAAAACTTTAACAGCAGTAGATTTTAGATCAAAAACTATAGACTCATTTGATAATTTGGAAAAAAATTCTCTTGATTTTTATGCTTCTGTAAAAAGTTTATATTTACAAGATAGAGAAAGAAAAATTGCTAATACTAAATCAAATGCGACTATTGAAATTTTGTATGAAGGTGATTGGGAAGAAATAGAAACTCAGTAAGATAAATGTCAATTAATGATATCAAAAAAAAAAACTATATTAATTTCATTCATATTATTTAGCATTACAAACATAAGTAATTCTAACTCAATAGAACCTGATGTATTTATTCAATCTACAGTTAATAGGGCATCTCAAGTTCTTAGTGATAATTTAACTATAGATAAAAAAATAAAAGAATTAAAATCTATAGCTGAAGAAACGGTCGATATTGAGGGTATTGGAATGTATACTTTGGGATCCTATCGTAAAATTTTAAGTGAAGATCAAAAACAACAGTATAAAGTTCTTTTTAAAGAATATTTTTTAAAAACTTTTTCAAGTAGATTGGCAGAATACTCAAATCCAGAAATTCAAGTAAACTCTAAAGAAAAATTAAATAATAATTACACAATGGTTTCAAGTGTTTTAGTTGCAACTGAACAGCGGCCAAAAATTACTATAGACTGGAGAGTTTACACGAAAAATCCTAATAATCCTAAAATTAGAGATTTAATTATTGAGGGATTAAGCCTAGCCCGAACTCAAAAAGAAGAATTTTCATCTATAATTAAAAGTAATGATGATAATATAGAAGTACTATTTACTAATTTAAAAGAATTTGTAAAATAATTTTTGGTGGGCCCGCCAGGACTCGAACCTGGGACCAATACATTATGAGTGTACTGCTCTAACCAACTGAGCTACAGGCCCAAAACATATCTAATTATATCATTTTATTTAAGTTATCAATCAAAGAAAATTTTAAATAAGTGAAGATGAGGAGACTTTGGAATAATTTAATACCAATTAATGTTGTAAATTTTCTTCAATAAATTTTTTTAGTCTTTCCCCTGCTTTTCCATCAGAATTACCCAAATAAAAATCTACACACTCCTTTTCCTCTTCAGAAAAATTTTTTTTTATATATGGTTTATTTAAATTTTTATTAATCATCTCAAAAAAGTACTCCTTTGTGTCAGCAAATTTATTTGGTGATTTAAGAATAAATTTATTCAATTTTGACCTATCTATTCCAAAGTTCGGAATTATAACTTCTCTGTTAGCCAAAATAGCCTCAAACAGTATTGTTGAATTAAAACATATTGCAACTTTAGCATCTTTTAAAAATTTATGTCCAGGATTTCCTAATTCAAAACTACAATTTTTTGGAAGATTTTTAGGCAGGTCATCTAATGAATGAACGCCCCATTTTCCTTTAAAAACAATATCTGCATCAAGGTTTTTAAAAGCATATTCTACTAAATATTTTATTGTTAAATCAGCTAACTCAAACCAATTAATTATTTGATCTTTTGGTAATTTTTTTGTTTTCTCAAATCTTTGATCTCTATTTGGTACAATCATAAAATATACAATTTTATTTTCTAAAGGTTTTTCACCTCTTAGTTCAAAACAATAATCTGATCTTGCACAGCCAACTACTTCTAACTGATCGGGTTCTAAAAAATTTGAATCAATAAGATTTTTTTTCTCATATTCACAATAAACAGCGACTTTACTTGCAAGATGTTTTTTGTTTTGATTTTTATAGACTTCAAAATTCATTGTATGTGCTGCTGGAGTATGTACGGACTCTTTGTGAATTATTAAAAATTTTTTACCTATATCTTTTATGGGTTCAGCCAAGTCATTTTCAGCATAGTAAAAAGGATTAAAACCTAAAACTGCGTTGAATTTCCAAAAGTTATCAAGTTTTAAAAAAGTTTTTTTTACAAATAATTTATAATCATCTTTTTTATTTTTAATACTCTCATTAAAATCGATTGTTGAGTAATCACCAAATTTTTCATTTTTTAAAAATTTAAAGAAAATTACTTTTATCAAATCTCTTGGTAAAATATAATATCCAATATCATTATTTTGGTCTAAATTTCTATAAGCTGATAAAATATCCTCATTTCCACCAGACTTTGCCAAAACAATAATTTTTTTATTAATCTTTTGACTATAAATACCTTTTACTCTTCGTAAATTTATTAATAAAATTAATGAAGATAAATAAGGTAAATTTAATTTTACAAATATTTTTAAAAAGTTTTTTGAAAAATAAAGGATTGTTTGATTAAGTTTTCTTTTAAGCATTTAATAATTTAATCTTGTAAAATCTGTTTTAGAAACTTTTTGTCTTAATATCTGTATATTCTCACTTGTCCACCTTCTAGAAATGACCAAAAAACATTTTTTAAACATTTCATATATTTGTTTATATTTTTATTTTACAAAATTACCACTGTAAAAAATTTTCTAATTTTTTAAAATAAATAATGATATTAATCTATAAATGCATTGATAAATAGTTATATTAAACATGGTCATGTCTAAAATAATTAAATTTTCTAAATCATATAAAAATATTTTAAAAATTAAAAAGGATTTTTATATTAACAATAAAACTTACTTAGATAACTCTTTAAGAATAAACAAAATTTATAAAAAACAACCCTTAAGAAAATCTTGTAAAAATTGCGGTTCAAAAAAAATCAAACCATTTATTAAAAGCTTTAAAATACCTTATAATTTATGTTCTTTATGTGGACATCTTAATGGAGCTTATCAAGATACAAATAACTTTGCTAACCAATTATATAACGAGAATGATGGAAAAAACTATTCTAAAAATTATTTAAACGATTACGACCAAAGAGTTAAAGAAATTTATATTCCAAAAGTAGAATTTCTTAAAAAAGTTATTAAAAAAAAAATAAAAGTTATAGATCTAGGATGTGGCGCTGGTCACTTTGTTAAAGCATTAGAAAAAAAAAATATAAGAGCTGTTGGATATGATACGTCTAAACAATTGTGTGATCTTGGAAATAAAAAACTAAAAAAAAATAAAATTTTACCCATAGAATTAAATGAAATTTATCAATTGTCCGAAAAAGAAAAAAATGCAAATACTTTATCGTTAATACATGTTTTAGAGCATGTAGTTGAACCTGAAAAAATTCTTAAATCTTTTAAAATGAGTAAAATAAAATATTTATATCTCGCTGTCCCACTTTTTTCATTAACAACTTTTATTGAAAATTCATTTCCTAATATTTACCCCAGACAATTATCAGGAGGTCACACCCATTTATATAGTGAAAAATCTTTAAAATATTTAGCTAAAAAATATAATTTAAAAATCATTGGGGAATATTGGTTTGGAACTGATGTGCCTGATTTAATGCGATCTTTAATAAATGCAGGCAATATATTAAATAAAAAAATTTACTTACAACAACTTAATAATACATTTTCTAAATTTATTGATGATTTGCAATCTGTATTAGATAAAAATAAAGTATGTTCTGAGGTACAAATGGTTTTTGAAAATCAAAACATTAAATCTTAATGAAAATTTTAATTTGTGGTCTTGGCTCAATTGGAAAAAGACATGCTAGTAACCTGCTTTATCTAAAAAAAGAGAATTTAATCTTTTTTCGAGAAAGAAATTTAGATTTAAATGATAATAACTTAACAAAAAAAAAATCTTTTATTTCATTAGCAAAAGCTTTGAATCAAAATCCTGATGTCGCATTTATATGCAATACAACATCAAAACATATTGATACTGCAATAGAATGTGCCAAAAAAGGGTGTCATTTGTTTATAGAAAAACCCTTATCCAATAATCTTAAAAAATTAAAGATTTTAGAATCAATCGTAAAAAAAAATAAAATTAAAGTTATGATTGGTTATAACATGAGGTTTCACCCTCTAATGATTAAAATAAAAAAATTATTGAAAAATAAAAAATTAGGCTCTGTTTATAATGTTCAATCAGAATGGTCTGAATATTTACCTGATTGGCATCCTTGGGAAAATTATAAATATACGTATCCAGCCCAAAAAAAAATGGGGGGTGGATGTAGTCTAACCTTAAGTCATGAATTAGATAGTATGTACTGGTTATTTGGAACAATTAAAAAAGTAAAAAACTTCAAAATTTTTAAATATTTAGGTGGAAATGTGGATACCTCTTCTGACTTTTTAATTGAGTTTAATAACAACATAATAGGATATTCCCATATAGACTTTTTAGGAAAACCACATATTAGAAAACTATATATATCAGGGACAAAGAAAAAAATTTTTTTTGATTACTATAAAAATCAGATGAAAATTATTAATAGATCAGGTGATATTAAATCTATTAAAGTTAAATTTAAAAAAAATGATATGTATTTAGAAGAAATTAAATATTTTTTAAAATGCATAAAAAATAATATTAAGCCTTTACCAGGCATTGAAGAAAGCAAATATATTCTTAATAAATTTTTATCTATTATTTGATTGTTTTAGTGAAAGTTTAAAATCTTTTATGTTGTGTATATCAATAGATTTATCTACGAGATAGCAATCTGGTTTGATTACTTTCCTATCGTGTATACTCTTATTCATATTATATTCTTTAATTCTTTTTCTTGTTATTCCCCATAAAGATCCATACTGATTATAATTTTCATCACAGGTTAATAGTTCTTCAATTTTATTGAGTTGCATTATCTTTAATGCACATTTAATTAAATTTAAGTCAAGATTTGGTGAATTAGCTTGGATGTGTAATATTCCATCTACATTTTTAGGCATTTTTTCTAGACAATTTTTAAAAATTAATCTTGATGGTATTTCGTGACCAAGAAGTTTTTTTTCTCTTTTGATAATTTTTAATCCTAATTTAGAAGCTGCATCGATCATTTCGGCATCATCTGAATTAAAATAATAATTTTTTGTAATAGAGAGACCTTTTTCAATGTTCCACAAAAACATTGATTTTCCTTTATATTTAATCTTATTTTTATTTTTAAGTCTTTTGCTATTACCTTTGGCAATTGTCAAAAGTACTATTTTTCTCACTTACTAATAGCCTCTAAATTTTTTTCTAGCTTTTAATTCACTGTCCGTAACAAATTTTTCTTCTCTTCCTTTGGCATCAAAAAGTGTTTTTGATCTTTTTACAAGTATATCCATCCCTGGAGGCGAAAGTGATAAGGCATGATCTGGTCCCTTCATAGCTCTATCTAAGGTAAAGTGCCTCTCAATTGCGCAAGCACCATAAAGAACTACACTTGGAGCAATATTTGCACTAGTTTCATGTCCAGAATAACCAACTAAACAATTATATTTTTTTCTTAAAACGTTTATTGCTCTTAAATTTAAATCTTTTGGATCCGCTGGGTATGATGAAACACAATGCATGATTAAATATTTACAATTATATTTATTTAATATTTCTACTGCAGTATCAATTTCTTCAAGAGTTGACATTCCAGTTGACATGATAACGGGTTTTTTCCTATTAGCTATCGCCTCAACAAGTTTTAGATCTGTTACATGAAAAGATGAAATTTTATATATCTCCATATCTAATTTATCTAAGTTTTCTAAAGATTTTATGTCAAAGGGTGTTGAGAAAAAAATTAAATTTTTCTTTTCCGAATATAATTTAAGTTCTTTTAATTGGTCAAAATTTAACTCTAGAACTTGCTTGTGTTCTCTGTATGTTTTTCCAAATGAATTGGGACCTTCATAATTTTTATTTAATAACTCTTGAGGAAAGGCAGTTTCTATATCTTTGGTTTGAAATTTTACTGCGTTTACGCCACTCTTTTCAGCCTCGTCTATGAGCTGTTTTGCAATCTTCATATCCCCATTATGATTGTTGCCAATTTCAGCGATTATGAATGGATAATTATTCTCAGATATTACACATTTGCTAAGTTTTATTTCGTTTACCATGCCGACCATCCCCCATCTATTATTAAAGTTGCGCCAGTCATATAAGAAGACGCACTAGTTGATAAAAAAATTATTGGTCCTATCACTTCACTTACATCAGACATTCGACCCATAGGTGATAAATTCGAATATCTTTTAATAAATTCTTTCTTATGAACATTTTTAATTCCATGAGGAACAAGACAGTTAGATCTTATCTTCTGTCTTCCATAATTTGTGGCTATAAATTTTGTTAAATTGGGTATTGATGATTTGGAGATGACATAATCCATTGGTTTATTTTTTAGCTTTATAGACGATAATTTTTTATTATAAAGTGCTAAATTAGGTGCTACAATAGAATAAATAGAAGCTACATTAATAATGTTTCCAGCAATTTTATTTTTCACAAAATATTCACAAAAAACTTGAGAGATATTAATAGTGCCTAATAAATTTATATCAATACTTTTTTCTAGTAGCTTGGTAGGAAAATTATGAAAGTCAAAATTTTTGTTAAAACTTCCTTTATTATTTGCATCTACAGCAGCAAGATTAATTAAAACATCAATTTTTTTTGCAAAATTAAGAATTTTATTTAACGAATTTTTAACTTTTTCTTTTTTGGATATGTCAATATTAAAAATTTTAATATTTTTTGAATTTAGAAATGAGTATTTTTTTTTAAATATTTTCAACTTTTTTTGATCAAAAACATCTATTATAATTATCTTAGATCCATTTTGCTCTAAGTGCTCAGATAATTTTAAACCAATTTGACCCAATCCACCTGTTAGTACAAAATTTATATTTCTTAGATTAAATAAAGTGCTCATATTAAAATTATATTTATAGGTATAATGCATTATAAACAATTTGATAATTAAAAATGAATAAGAAAACTTTTATTCTTTATTAAGATTATATATCAAGTTTTGACTATCTGCGAACCTTTATGGGTTTTTGGCGCTCTCACGAAAATCATCACTAATTTTAATTAACTCTTCAAAAGTTCCTTGTTTTTTAAGTTCACCTTTATCAAATAAATAAATTTTATCACAATTTTTAACGGTGCTTAAACGATGTGCGATCAAAATTTTAGTAATATCATTTTCTGAATTATGTACAGCATCCATCACTGCCTTTTCAGTTAAATTATCTAATGCACTTGTGGCTTCATCTAAAACTAATACTTTTGGTTTGTGATATAGCGCTCTAGCAATTCCTATACGTTGACGCTGACCCCCCGAAAGTCTTACCCCCCTTTCACCAACAGTTGTTTGATATTTTAGTGGTAATTCATTCATAATAAATTCATGTAAGTTTGCAATTTTAGCCGCACACTCAACTGCTTCTTGATTAATTTTCTTTGTGTCGATTCCAAATGCAATATTCGCAGCAACTGTATTGTCTGACAAAAAAATTTGCTGAGGAACATAGCCAATAGACCGTTGCCATGCTCTTTTATTATCTTTATTTATTACTTTACCATCAACCTCTAAAGCTCCCTCTTGAGGATCAAGTAAGCCTAAAATAATATCCACTGTAGTTGTTTTACCGCTACCAGTAGCACCCACTAGTCCAATTGTTTTATTAGCCGGAATACTTAAACTAATGTTTTTTAATGCTGTTTTGGATGCATTCGGATAATTGTAATGAATATTTTTTAAACGTATATTTTTATTTAACTTTAAAGAATCTCCATGTTCACTTTGAATTATTGGTTTCAAATTTTTTAAGTCATCATGCAAAGAGTCTAATGCAGGACCAACAAAACGCAGTGAAGTCAACGAAATATAAATTTTTTGCAGCGCGGGCATCAAGCGATAACCTGCAAATGCATAAAGAGCGATAATTGGTAACACCTTTGCAATATCACCAGTTATAGTCATATAGTATAGAATAATTAGAAGCATACCGCCAAAAGCAACTGCCTCAAGAGTAAAACGTGGTATTTGACTTAAGATATTTACCAAAGCTGTACCCTGAGCGATATTTTTTGCTGGTTTAGAAAATTGATTTATATAAATCTGTTCTAAACCACCTACTTTTACTTCTTTGGAGGCACCAAAAGCCTCTGTTAAAATTTTAAAACGTCCTTCGTTAGCCATAAAAACTTCTTTTCCAATTCGGTTCAATAAATTTCGATTAAACCTGTATACAAGTCCATAAAATATACAAATGGTAACAATAACTATACTTGTAAGCTTTGGTTCAACAACAACTAATAAAATACATAAAGTAAGAGCTGTTATAATATTTGTGATCAAATTCATCATTGGTGTTAAACCTTTACCAACTACATTTGAAACTTCTGAAAGAATTGTTTTACCTAAGGTAGCACTATTGCGATTTAAAAACCAACTGTAAGGTTGATAAAGATAATATTTTAATAATCGTGTAGCAATATTGTATTCAACTGTTTTGATAAATCGAATTTGAAAATAAATTGTTAAAGCTTTGAAGCTAATTGAGGTAATTAATAGTAAAAAAACAAAAATACCCATAGCAATCAAAAACTGTTGTTCGTTCTCAATACCAAAACTATTTGCAGTTTGATAAACAGTGTTCAAAATGGTATTTGTCTCAATAACATCAGGGTTTGTTAGTATGGCTATAAACGGCAATATAGAGGCTATGCCCATCATATCTATCAAAGCCATAATTAAGATCATTATCAACAATAATATTGAGCGTAAGCGTTCATCAGATGTAAGGAGATAAGAAAGCTTTTTTATATTTTGCATTAAAGTTATAAAAATTACACTTAGCTATTTATGAATAGTTGTTATATTTTAATTGAGTCTTATCACAATCTAAGTAATTTATAACTTAAAATATAATCTTAACAAATTAAATGGTGGGGAATGTTGGTTACGCTCCAACTACCCCTCGAATGTCAATCGAGTACTCTACTATTGAGCTAATCCCCCATGATCAATGGTGCTTGATTATCCCACACTTAAATAAAATTTCAAATTATTATTTTTTTTAGTTATGCAATTAAAACCCAATTCAAAAATTACAGATAAGGCTGAGTGGATCAGATATGTATATCAAACTACTAGGATTCTCTTATACTGAAAGGGCTCTAGGAGGTCTAAAGAACTTTAAAATTCCAAGCAAACCTTATTATCTTTTTTTAAATGGGCTTGCGATGCCCTTAAATATTAGCTCTCTAGGAAACTTTTTAATTGTTTAGATCTGCTTGGATGTTTTAATTTTCTTAAAGCCTTAGCCTCAATTTGTCTAATTCTTTCTCTTGTTACAGAAAATTGCAAACCAACTTCTTCCAATGTATGATCAGTATTCATACCAACTCCAAACCTCATTCTTAAAACTCTTTCTTCTCTGGGTGTTAGTGTTGATAAAATTTTTGTTGTTGCTTCACCCAAGTTAGATTTAATTGCTTGTTCTAGCGGAGCTAATGCTTTTGTGTCTTCTATGAAATCTCCTAAACTGCTATCTTCTTCATCACCAACAGGTTTTTCAAGCGAAACTGGTTCTTTAGAGATCTTTAGTACTTTTCTGACTTTATCAAGTGGCATTCTTAGTTTTTGAGCCAACTCTTCTGGTGTGGCTTCTCTTCCAAACTCGCTTAAAATTAATCTTTGAGTTCTTAC
>TARA_B110001450_G_scaffold173088_1_pt1 | contig 11059 bp, 5 predicted proteins | sample TARA_B110001450 | Tara Oceans TARA_B110001450 (sample SAMEA4396538) | marine metagenome | biome: Polar Biome; feature: [SRF] surface water layer (ENVO:00010504); material: water (ENVO:00002006), including particulate matter (ENVO:01000060) such as... | depth 5 m | reverse complement strand
ATCGAAAAAAGTTGAAGAATCGAAAAAAGTTGAAGAATCGAAAAAAGAAGATGAATCGAAAAAAGTTGAAGAATCGAAAGAAGTTAATCCGATGGGTATATTTTTAGAAGAAACACCCGTGGAAGAAATAGGAACAATTAAATTGCCAAAAATTAATTTAAATTTATCAAATAATATTCAAAAAACTCAAAAAGTACCAGATGATATTACTGAAGATGACAAAGTATTTAATGAAGAGGAAGCAATTCAAAAACTTATATCGGGCGTGAGTTTAGAAGAGTTTATAGAAATATCAAAATTAAAATTAAAGAATTTAGATAAAACAAAATATTATGCACCAAGAGTATCGGTTTTGAATAAATATAAATCTTTAGTTAATAAAAAATTATTAAGAATTGTAATTATTAAAGAAAAAGATAGAATAAAAAAATTTTTATATAAACCTGAAAATTGGCGTAACAATGAAGAAGCTTTCTTAAATTTTAAAGAAAAACATTTAAATCCAATAATATTAAAATTAGAAAGAGAAACACATTTTAATGAAAGAAAGAACTCGAACGATAACTCGAAAGATAACGCGAACGAGAGTTCAAACTCTAATAATGAAAATAAAGAAATTGCTGGTAAAGAGGGGAGTAAAGAAAAAAAAGTAAATTTAAAAATTAAAGACGTCGAAAGAAACGAATTTAAAGCAAAGGAATTTAAAAATGACGGTAAATGTGAAGAAATATTAGAATCAGTAAAAGATAAAAATTTAGATATTGATAGTAAAGAATATAACAAATATAAATCATGTATTGAAGAAATTAATAAAAAAAGACTGAAAAATAATGAAATACCCGCATTATATCCACACCTAGATGATGTGGATTTTAATAAAAAAATATTTTTAAAAAAGGAATTTAATGAAACAAAATACGATGATGTTAAAATAGAAGACATTGAAAACATTGAAGAAAAGGTAAATGAATTATGCAAACCTACGGAATTCCAGTTATCTCCTCATCAAATGTTTGTAAGAAACTATTTATCTTTTAATACGCCATATAATAGTCTTTTATTATTTCATGGTCTTGGAACAGGTAAAACATGTTCTAGTATAACTGTAACGGAGGAAATGCGACAATATTTAAAACAAATGAATATAGAAAAAAAAATTATAATCGTTGCTAGTCCCGTGGTTCAAGAAAATTATAAAATGCAATTGTTTGATGAGAGAAAGTTGCAAAAGGTTGGAGGAATTTGGAATATTAAATCTTGTACTGGAAATATTTTTATAAAAGAAATTAATCCAATAAATTCAAAAATATCGAGAGAAAAATTAGTATCTCAAATTAATAAAATAATAAAAAAATGGTATATTTTTATGGGTTATAATCAATTTTCAAATTTTATAAATAAGATGATAAATAAATATAGGATTAGCGATGATGATAATGAAGAACAAAAAAAAAGAAAAAAAAAACTTATAAAAAATGAGTTTTCAAATAGAATGATTGTTATAGACGAGGTTCAAAATATAAGAAATACAAAAAAGATAAAAAAATCTTCTAATAATTTTTTAGAACTTGTAAAATATACCGATAATTTAAAATTATTGCTTTTGACTGCAACCCCGATGTACAATAATCCTGAAGAAATTGTTTGGTTATTAAATTTAATGAATATAAATGATAATCGTATACCTATTAGTGTATCTGATGTGTTTGATAAAAATGGTCAATTGTTATTGGGTAATAATGGAGAAATGATCGGAAAAGAACTATTAATTAGAAAAATGCGAGGGTATGTTTCTTATGTTAGAGGTGAAAATCCTTTTACATTTCCCAATGCAATATATCCTTACCACTATGGTGAAGCGTTTTCAATTAAATCATTAATGGAAACTTCACAATGGTCTTATCCCTCTTTACAAATGAATGATTTGGAAATAAAGGACCCTATAAATTTTTTAGATATTTTAATAACACCTATCGGTGATGAACAAGGTGAAATGTATGATTATGTAATTGAAAGATTAAAAAATAAGAATAAGAATTTAGAAAAAGAAAATGAAGGATTGCAATATACTATAATTGACCCACCGCTTCAAATATTAAATTTTGCTTACCCGCATCCAGATTTTAATTATGGTGAAAAAAATAAATTAAATTATAAATCTCTTTATGGTAAAGGTGGATTGGAAAGAATATCGAGTGAAAAATTCTCAAAAAGTAAAAAAAATTTTAAGTATAAATCGGAAATTATAGAAAAATATGGACGTATTTTTTCACCATCGGAGATAGGAAAATACAGTAGTAAAATGGCTAAAATAATTTCTACGATACAAAATTCAAAAGGAATTGTTTTAATTTACTCACAATTTATAGATGGTGGGTGTGTTCCTCTTGCTCTAGCACTCGAAGAAATTGGAATAACAAGATTTGACAAAAAATTATCCTTATTTAAAAATAAGCCGGTTGATGACATAGATGCTATAAATTTAAAACCAAAGAATGAAACAAAAGAATCCACCAAATTTTATCCTGCGAAATATGCTATGATTACAGGTGACCCGTATTTATCACCTAGAAATAAGCAAGAATTAAAAGCTTGTACTGATTCGCAGAACATTAATGGTGAAGTAATCAAGGTTATTATAATATCGAAAGCTGGAAGTGAAGGGTTAGATTTTAAAAATATTAGACAAGTTCATATCCTGGAACCATGGTTTAATTTTATGAGAACATCTCAAACCATAGGACGAGCTATAAGAAATTTAAGTCATTGTGCATTACCTTATATAGAAAGAAATGCTCAAATTTTCTTATATGGTACAGAATTAAAAGAAAATAGATATGAAGCAATTGACCTGTATATGTATAGATTAGCAGAAAAGAAAGGTATTAAAATAGGTAAAATAGCTAGATTATTGAAAGAAAATGCAATAGATTGTTTATTGAATTATCAGCAAACACAGATGTATCAAAGTTTATTAAATAAAACAGTTTTACAAAAATTATCTACGAGGGAGCAAATAGAATATAAAATAGGGGATAGAGAATACAGTGTTATGTGTGATTTCATGGAATGTAAATATGGTTGTAATAGCAAAATTAATGAAAATGATAAAATTAATTCGACAACTTATAATAATCGATTTTTATTAGTAAATAGTGAAATAATAATTAAAAAAATAAAAGAATTATTTACACAAAAGTATGTTTACACAAAAGATGAGTTGATTAAATTTATTAATTATTCAAAGGAATTTCCTTTAGAACAAATAAATGCAGCTTTAGAATATTTAATTGATAATAAAAATGAAAATTTGGTTGATATGATTGGTAGGAACGGATTTTTAAAAAATATTAATAATATTTATTTATTCCACCCAATAGAGTTGAATGAAAGTGCGAAATTAACAAATTATAAATTACGAAACCCAATTCAATATAAACCTGATAAATTAACTTTTAGTTTAAATAATACCATTTATAGGAAAAAAACCCAAATTAACAAGTCAACATTAATAGACAAATTAAACAAAAGTTTCTTTATTTTAAATCAAGAACCAGAAAATAAAAATTTAGAAAAACTATACAATTGGGAATATAACGCTTCTATTGCAATTTTTAGTTTGGTAAATTATAATAATATTGATAAAGGATTATTAACGGAATTTTGCATATATCATATTATTGACACTTTATTATATAATGAAAAAATTGAAATATTGAAAATAATAACTAGAAACCATTTAGAAACAAAAAATAATAAAACTTTAAATAATACATTATTTGGATATATATCTAATTATTTTGAACAGTTTGCGTTTTTTTATGAAGATGAAAAACATTATATTTTAAGAAATGAAAAAATTAATAAATATAAATTTTCAATAATTTCAATAAAAAATGAAGATATTACGGTTTTACAAGTAAAAACTGCCTTATTTAGATTATTGGAAAAAAAATTTAAAATTTCCATTGGTGAAATTAATTCAAACTTTGGATTTATTGGTAAATATAATTCATCTTATGTTTTTAAAACGAAAGAATTTAGTTTAAAAAATAATAAAAAAAATAACACTGGAGTAGTTTGTAGAGGTAATAAACCAAAATTAATAAAACTAGCAAATATTTTCCATAGTATGAATGGTAATGAAAAATTTTTTATGAATGAAAAAAAAATAAAAAATATTTATGGATTGGAGGAGGGTGTATTAAAAAAACATCCATTATTTAAACAGGGTCATATTAATTTGAAACCTGAACAGATTTGCATAGAAGTAGAACTATTGTTACAGTATTATAATTATATAAAATTAAAAGAAAAAAAATGGTTTTTCTTTTCCATATTTGAAATAATATACGGAATTAGAGATTTACCAGTTCTTAATAATATTTCAACAAAAATAATAAATTGAAAATTTATTAAATAATATAAAAATATATTATATTATTTATATATTGATGTCATCAAAGAAACAATCTATTTACTTTAAAAATATTCTTCAAAAAGATTTAAAGATTAATATATCCGATATTGGAAGCAATCTAACTTCAATTATTAAAGAAATTTTGGCTTCTAAATATGAAGGTAAATGTTTAAAAGAGGGATATATTAAAAATAATAGTATTGTTGTTATAAATTACTCTTCTGGACTTCTTGATACAAATTATGTGTTATTTACAGTTTCTTTTGAATGTCTTATTTGTAGACCAATCGAAGGAATGAAAATTAAATGCAAAGTAGATAATGTCACGAAGGCGGGAATTAGAGCATCTTATTTTAATAATATTGAATCTCCTATTATGGTTTTTATCGCTAGGGACCATTATTATAATAATTCTACATTCACTAAAATAAAAGAGGATGATATTATTATTATTAAAGTTATAGGTACTAGATATGAATTAAATGATAATTTCATTTACATTATCGCTGAACTTTTAAAAACTCAAAATAAGAAAAATAAAAACACAAAAAATACAAATAAAAACAAATACAAATAAAAACAAATACAAATACAAATAACTTTTATTATTTAATATTTTTTTACTTAAAATTATTTGCATGAGTTTAAGTAAATGGTTTCTATAGAAGAATTAAAAAATTTAAGAAATGTTATTGATAATTTAAATCCTTTATATCATGATAAAATTTTTGATTTAATAAAAGAGAATAACATGTTATATAGTGAAAATAAAAACGGTATATTCATTAATATGAATAATTTATCTAAAACTTGTATAGAGAAAATTTATGAGTATTTGGAATATATTAAAAAACAAGAAAAAAATTTTTCGGATGTTGAAAAAATAAAAAAGGAATTCAAAAAAGATTTTTTTTCAAATATAAAAACAAAAGATAAAGTGGATAATGTTGTTAATGAAATAGGTAATGAAATCATTGATAATAAGGCGATTGGTAACAGTTGATAATTAAAATTATTTTTAAATATAATATAAAAGAAAATTCATAATTATTATTAGTATGATGACTGAATCTGGAATTTTTGATATAAAAGATTTTTGTTTAAATAAAAAAAATATTTCTTTAATTTTTAAAGAAAATATTTTTAAAAATCACAAAGAAATATGCAATAAATATGAAACATATAATAAAGCTAATAATTTAAAAAATGATGTTAATAAAGCAGTTAATAAAGCAGTTAATAAAACCGAAAGCGATTTTTTTATAAAAGAAAAAGATAAACTGTTTTGGATGTTGTATATTTTTGAAAATGATTATAGTAATTATATAATGTTAGGGAAAAACAAATATTCTTTTGAAATGAAAGAAAAAACCAAATTAATAAAAAATATTAAAGAAAAGAAAAAGGAATTAAAACATTTTAAAATTAAAATAACGGATGTTGAAGCAGATTTATTATATAGTAAACAAATTAGTGTGAGCACCTTTTTTATACTTCTTACTCTAAAAAATATAAATTTTTTATATTTTACTGAAAATTTAATTTATCAATGGGAAGGTAGTGTAAATAACAAAACATTTATTTTAAAGCATGATAAATTAAATAATATATATATTAATGAAGATAAAGCCCTTACTTCTGGATATTTTGAGTCATTAAAAAAATCAAGATTATCCGTAGATAATTTAAAAAAACCTATAAAAGGAGTATCTTATTATAAAGTAAAAGATTTGAAGGTAATGTGTGAAAAATTAAATATAAATATTATGAAAAATGCAAAAAAAACTTTTTCAAAAAAAGAATTATATGAAAAAGTGATTCAAAAAATTTCGTAAATATCTTTATATTTAAATTGATTCAATATAATTTAAAATAATATCATTTTAAATTATATAGAATGAAAAAATCATTAAATAAAAATACATTACAGGATTATTTAGATGTATATTTAGAAACTAAAAATAAAAAAGATGAATTAGAAATAAGATTTGCAACTAAACATTATAATCCTTTAACCAAAATAAAATTTGATAAAACTATAGAAAAATTACGAAATTCTGGATTTGAAATTATTTCAAGTAATGAATATCATTTAAATATTCAAACAGAATTCTTCGATGTACCTTCAAGTAGAAAAAAAATGTCAAATATTAGAACAACAATAAAAGGCTTATTTAATATACAAAAATATTGTAAAACAAATACTTTTAATATGGATGTTGTACCTAGTTATATTACATTTATGCAAAAGTTTTATAAATCAAAATATTTTAAGGGGAAAGATAAATATTATCCTATAGATTATGATGATTTTGAGTTTCGTTTGAATTATAAAGAGGAAAAATTTTTGAAAACAAATCAACCATTATTAACAAATATTCTAAATGGTTGGAATGATTCTAAAAAAACGTTTAGATTAATTAAAAGAACAACCCTGAAACATCCAGACCTACCATATCAAGTTGATTGTAGTATAATTAAAACTTCTAGAAATAAAAGAGGAACTTCTATATTAATACCAACATATACAGTAGAGGAATCTAATTTATTTAAAAATATGGAGCATTATGAAATTGAATTGGAATTAATTAATAAAGAGGCTTATAAATATACCCCAATTATTTTAGAAGAATTATTAAAAAAAGGTATTCAACACGTTATTAGTGGTATACAATATTCTAATTTTCCAGTAGCATATTCAGAGTTAAATAATGTACTTAAAAATTATTTGAAATTAACACAATCCAAAGAAAAATATGATGAAATTAAAGAAGATACTCATTATAATTTAAAGAAAAGAAAATCTAGAAGATTTTTCATAGGTCCCGGTTCTATTAGTTTAGAAATGAATAATATCGTACCTTTAAAAAGTGAAAATGCAACGAAAGAAAACATAAATTTCCCATATACAGTAACGGAAAAAGCAGACGGTATAAGAAAATTATTGTACATTGCACCAAATCAAAGAATATATTTAATTGATATTAATTTGGAATTCGAATTCACAGGGTTGGTTTGTAATAATAAAGATTACGTTAATACTATTATTGATGGGGAACACGTTATGTACGATAAAAATGGAAAATATATAAATAAATATCTTTGCTTTGACATTTATTGGACTGGTGACGAAGATGTCCGCGTTTTTCCCTTTATTAAAATGGAAAATATGAAATATGACGCGAAAATATCAAAAGAAATTTTTAGATATACCGAGATGATGAAAACACTCTCAAAAATGGACCATAAACCAATTACAAATAAATCCATTGCATTAAAAATCGAATCGAAAGAATTTTATAGTAATATAAATGTTCCAATATTTCAACAGTGTAAAACTATCATTGATAAAATAAATGATGGAATGTTTGACTATGAAACAGATGGTTTAATTTTTACACCAATTAATAAAAGTGTCGGTTCAACCAAAAACGGTATTCTTCAAAATAATAAAACATGGAAATTAAGTTTTAAATGGAAACCCCCTGAATATAATACTATTGATTTCCTCGTAACAACAAAAAAAACAACCACTGGTAGAGAATTTGTGGGTAACATTTTCAATGAAGGAGCTTCAACAAAAACATCAGAACAAATTTCATCATTTAAAACCATGGTTTTAAATGTAGGGTTTGATGAAAAAAAACATGGATTTTTAAACCCATTGAACGATATCATTGATGATAATATTTTTGAAAAAAAAACAGATAAAAATAATTATAAACCCGTTCCTTTTTACCCAACAGAACCTACGCCAAATTATCCCATTCACCTGTGTAATATTATGTTGAAAAAAAAAAGCCAAGACTTAAAAATGCTTACAGAAGATGGATTGCAAGAAATTAAAGATAAGATGATTGTTGAATTTAGATTTGATAAAGATGCAGAAGAATATTGGCAGTGGAAGCCTATTCGAGTAAGATATGATAAGACCGCAGATTTTAGAAGCAGTGGTAGAAATTTTGGAAATGCTTATCATGTTGCTCAAAGTGTTTGGCGTTCGATTAATTTTCCAATAACTGAAGAAATTATAACAACTGGGAATAATATTGACACGTCTAATTACGACTCAAATGTTTATTATAATAGAAAATCAAAGGAAACGAATACTAGAAGTTTGAGGGATTTTCATAATAGATTCGTTAAAAAAAAATTAATCTTAAGTGTTGCATCAAGTGGTTCAAACTTAATTGATATGAGTGTTGGGAAAGCGGGGGACATCCAAAAATGGATTGACGCAAGACTTAGTTTCGTTTTTGGTATAGATTATTCAAAGGATAATATTGAAAATAAAATGGATGGTGCCTGCGCAAGGTATATTAAAATTAGAAGAAAAAAAAGAAATATGTTTGATGCTTTATTTATTAATGGAAATTCAAGTATGAATATAAGAAATACCAGTGCGGCTTTTGACTCAAAAAGCAAAATGATTATAAATGCTATTATGGGTGTTGGTACAAAAGACGAATCTAAATTGGGGAAAGGGGTTTATAAACATTTTGGGAAAGTAAAAGAAGGCTTTGATATTGTTTCAAATCAGTTTTCGATTCATTATTTCTTTAAAGATAATCTATCAGTGAATGAATTTGTTAGAAATTGTTCTGAAAATTGCAAAATTGGCGGTTATGCAATAGGTACTTGTTATGACGGACAAAAAATATTCAATAGATTAAAAAAAAAAGAAAAGGGTGGGTCAATTTTTCATTTAAGAAACGAAAAAAAAATGTGGTCAATTACCAAATTATATGATAACGAAGAATTCAATCCAGATGAAAGTAGTCTTGGTTATAAAATCGACGTTTATCAAGAATCCATTAATAAAAGTTTTGTTGAATATTTGGTTAATTTTGATTATTTTACAACATTGATGATTAATTACGGTTTTGTATTATTGAGTAAAGAAGAAGCAATAAAAGTAGGATTGCCATCTTCAATAGGTAGTTTTTCAGAATTATATGGATTAATGAATCAAGAAATTAAAAGTAGAAGATTAAAAAAAACGGAGATTGGAGGCGCTGCAGATATGACAGAAGAAGAAAAAGATATTAGTTTTCTTAATAATTATTTTGTATTTAAGAAAATAAGGGATGTTAACGTTCCCAACGTTTTTAACGTCGAAATTTCAAAAACAATGAATGTTGAAAATATCCCCCTTGAAATGAAAAGTAGAGAAATGATAAAAAAAATAATGGCAGAACGAATTCAAAAAGTATTTATTAAAAAATTTAAAAAGAAATTTACTTTACCTATAAAAAATTAACTTTTATACCTTTTAAAAATTTGAACATTTTAAAAAGTATAAATATAAAATAGTTTAAAAATTGTTGTACTATTTATATTATTACCCTTACATGACTTATTTTAGAATACCAATAAATACAAATAGAAATATAACTGACAATAATTTAAAACTAAAATTAAACTTAAAAAATGTTTCAAACCAAGTTTGTAGTTTTAGTTTATTAAAATATTTAATAGAAACTAAAAAAAAAATAGATACCGTTTCTTATTTCTGGGATACTATGAAAATATATACAAACCCTTATGAATTTATACATACAACTGTTCCCAATCATCAAAATTCTGTAAGCAATTATAAACCTATTTCTAGAGCTTTTTTTAAATTACTTGAAATTTACAATTTATTTAATATTTTAGATTACGATAGACCTATTAATTCATTTCATTTGGCAGAAGGACCCGGTGGTTTTATAGAAGCAACCCTTTTTTTAAGAAATAACGAAAAAGATAATTATTATGGAATGACGTTAATAGAAAAAAATAACAGCGTCCCCGGTTGGAAAAAAAGTAAATCATTTTTAGAAAAATTTCCAAACATTTCTTTAGAAGGTGGTGCAGATAAAACAGGCGACTTATTTAATGAAGAAAACTTTAAACATTGTAGTCAAAAATATGAAAACACTATTGATATTATAACGGGCGACGGAGGAATCGATTTTTCTGATGATTATAATGATCAGGAAAATCTAGCATCGCGTTTAATCATAACACAAATATTTTATGCATTATCTATTCAAAAAATTGGAGGTACTTTTGTATTAAAAATGTTTGATATTTTTAATAAATGTTCCATTGATGCTATATATCTACTGTCCCTTTACTATGAAAAAGTGTATATTGTAAAGCCATATACCAGTAGATATGCAAATTCTGAAAAATACGTGGTTTGTATTAATTATATCAAACCTTTAACACAAAAATTAAAAATAAAATTTTGGGGTATATTAAAAATTTTAAAAAGTATTGATTTCAAAAAATATAATATTTCTTCAATATTAGACATTAAACAAAACTTATATTTTATGAATAATATTGAAGAAATTAATATAATTTTAGGTCAAAGACAAATAGAAAATATTCTTTTTACTATAAAAATGATTAAAAATAAGGATAAATATACTGAAAAAATTTCAAAATTCAAAAGTAATAATATACAGCGTTGTATCAAATGGTGTGAAAATAACAACATTCAAGCCAATAAGTTTAAAGAAATTATTTCACCAAAAAATATCTTTTTAAATAAATAATATCCATTATATATATATATGTTGCGTTTTACCTCCCGTTCCAAAAGAAATTCCAAAAGCCCTTCCAGAAGAAGAAGCCCTACCAGAAGAA
>TARA_B110001450_G_scaffold227250_1_pt1 | contig 11068 bp, 12 predicted proteins | sample TARA_B110001450 | Tara Oceans TARA_B110001450 (sample SAMEA4396538) | marine metagenome | biome: Polar Biome; feature: [SRF] surface water layer (ENVO:00010504); material: water (ENVO:00002006), including particulate matter (ENVO:01000060) such as... | depth 5 m | reverse complement strand
TGTTTCGAACACGTAACAGATAAAGACCCAGATAGCGGTTCTAGAATGCAAAATCATGGGGTTAATGGTTACCCTGGAATAGCATTTGTCGATAAAGCATCTGATGCTGGATGTCCTTTAAGTGTAAAAAATAGAACTAGTGATGAAATTTATGATAAATTTATAAAATTATCTTCGTAAATAGTACATATCTTAAATTATCTTCGTAAAAATTATTTATTTTCATTTTACAAAGATAATTTAAGATATGTACTATTTTAATAATTTTGTTAAATAGAGTTATATGTACAAAAAAGTTTATATACTATTAATTTTTATCATTATTGCTATTTTAATATTTTTATTTTCATTCATAAAATGTAAGAAAATAATTGATATCAAGTATGATATATTGACAAAAAATTATAATTTTACTAATTACCCATTTTTAAATGAATACCTTGATGGTTGGGGAATATCACATTTTATATTATATGCTGTAATGGTATATATTTTTCCAAAAGAATGGTTATTTATTCTATTGATTGGTATTATATGGGAATTTATTGAAGTATTATTATCATATAATATCATTTTTAATTGTTATTTATTAAATCATGGAAGAAAAAAATACACAAAATGGTGGTATGGAAGATATCAAGATATAATAATGAATATATTAGGTATTGTTTTTGGGTTATGTTTAAAAAATAATACCTAATTATTTTATATTGTTTACTATTTTATCTTTTTAGTTTTTTTGATTTTATTTTCTTTTTCTTTTTTTCTAATTCTTTTTTCTTTTTCTTTTTTTCTATTTCTTTTTTCTTTTTCTTTTTTTCTATTTCTTTTTTCTTTTTTAAATTTGCCTTCTTTTTACCACTAAGCACATTATCATCGCCTGCTGCACTTAATGCGCTTTTATATTTTTTCATATATTCCATCGACAGACTTCTTATAAATTTGTCTGTTGCTGAGTTGTTTTCTTTATTCTTCCTCCCTCCTTTCCAGACGGGCATGTCTTTTAATATCTTTTGTAACATGCCATGATATAATATCTTATCGTCCGTTCCGGCGCACTTGTCGCAAACTCCACCAGACAAGTAGTCAATCCAAGCATTCCATGCACTTATTACTGGTTTATGATTATCTTCCATATTAGATTTAAGTGTTTTATAGTCAAAGTTGCGCGGGAGAGATATGAGCTGCTCTGTTAAGTTCTTCTCCTCGTTCTTGCTCTTTTTTTCTCTTTGACTTATTTGTTTTATTAATTTAAATAAAGCGAGATTGGCCCTGCATCTGCCGGTGGCGGCATCTCCGCATGAGAGATCTTTCACAAGCCATTCAAAAGTGGTAAGTGTGCGATCTGTCCATTGTTCTACAACTTTTCGGGTTTGGGTGACGGGATATTGTTCTACAATTTTTCGGGTTTGGGTGACGGGATAATGCAGGGTCTTGATTGTGTTCATTTTCTTGGAAAGTGTGTTCATTTTCTTGGAAAGTGTGTTCATTTTCTCGGAACGACTGTTTCTAATAATTATTAATATTTTTATTTTACTATATTTTAATAGAATATCAACTGTTGAACTTAAATGGTATTATAAAAAGTATTCAATTGGAGTATGTATAAATATGTATAAAAATAGTACATATCTATATAAAAATAAAAAAATAAAAAATAATTTTAAAAATTTAAAATAAACATCGATATGTACTATTTTCTTTACACCCTTAATATGTATTAAAGTAAAATATAAATAATAATTGAAAATCTATATATTTAAACCTTTTTATACAAATATATTGTAATCAAGAATATCAAATATATAACATAAATAACTAACAGTTCCATCTTATAATATATGTCAAATGATAAAAAGGTTTGTATATTTGGTTATTTGTCACTTTACTGCGATAACTTTAGGATGTGATTTACTTTTTCCTAAATTTTTTAGTGGGAAATCAATACTTTGTATAATAGTTCTTAATACATTCATATAGTGAGTTTTCTATTATTAATTATTATTTAAATATATACATAGTTATATATTATATGCTGTACGTTAGTTTTGATATCGGTATCAAGAATCTAGCTCTTTGTATATTAAAATGCGAAAATGATTCGATAGAAATAATTGATTGGCGAGTAATAACTTTAGTTGAAAAAAAAAAAGATATAAACGGACTTAATTCAATATCTGAAATTCTTTTTTATGAATTAGATAACATTATAGGTTCTTTAGAAGAATTAAAATATGATAAAATTGATTATGTTTTAATAGAAAATCAACCATCAAACTTAAATGGTATTATGAAAAGTATTCAATTATTAATATTTAGTTATTTTTCATTATATAAACACTGGGATAAACTTAGTATAAATGTATTATTAATAAATGCTAGTTTAAAACTACAATATCATACATATAAACCAGATGAATACATAATTGATTCGAATAAAACAAAAAAACAACAAAAAGCCGATAAATATAGAAAAAATAAGAATGATGGTATTGAAATAACTAAACATTATATTAAAGATAATGAATTATTAAATAATTATTTTACAAAACATAAAAAAAAAGACGATTTAGCTGATACTTTATTACAAACGGTGTCATACATAAAAAAAAATAATAATAAAATAATAACTGAAATGGTGAATATAGCTGAAAATAATTTATTATAGGAAATTACCTCTACTCTATTCATACGCGTAAATTCAAATTTACATAATTCTATATTTGTAAAAAAATGTTAATGTATTTATACAAGTGTAATAATTAGTTAATAATGGCAAGAATTTGACATTTAGTTTTGTTCATATTAGTATTATTTTAGTATTTTTCTTAAATATGTAACAGTATCATTATTAAATTTTTTGAATTTATTATTTATAATTTCATTTGTTATTTTTTCAAAAAAATTATCATTTAATTCGTGATTATTTTTCTTATTAATTTTTTTATATTTTTTATAGTTCCATTTATATATCAACTCTTTTTTATTATTTGAAATATCATCATAATACATATATTTGCAAATTTTATTATTAGTAATAAATTTATTTATATATTGTTTTAAGTCTTTATTTTTATAATAATCAAAATTAATATGTTTCCATAAATCTAGAAAATAAATATAATCATATGTTTTACATAATATAAAATTATTAGAATAATCAACAAATGTATTATTATTATCAATAATAAGCAATTTATCTTGTATATTATCCTTATCTACTAAATGTTTTTTTATTTTTGGTAATATATTTTTTATTAATTTTTTATATTCGTTATTACTATTTACGATACAGTCTTCTCGTGTAAATATAGGTCTATTAAATTTTATTTGTAAATTTTTTTCAATATATTCAATTTCTTTATATGCCCATTTTTTTTCAGATGCAGTATATATATATATGTATGATTTGGGATACAAATGTCTTAATTTATTATAAAAATATAGAAAATAAGGTCTAATTAATTTAGAATTATTATAATATGATTTTAATAAGATATTACTATTAATTTGTTTAATTTTATATTTTTTTTGTATTAATTGTAAATTATATAAGTCTGCTTGAAAACAACAATTACCAATTATAGTTCCGTCTAAATCTAGTACTATTATCAATTCCAATTCAGACATTTATATCTTAACTAATTATAGATTCAGATAAAATGGTAAACGATTCAGATATTTATATACATTTTATAACAATATTCTTAATATTTTTATTTATAATTTTATATGCATTAAATATATTAATATCAAATAAAGTTGATATATATTATAAAATAATATCATTAATAATTTTATATTTAATAATAAATTTAACATGCAATTTGATATCAAAAAATATATTATATTATAGAAAATTTATTTGCAATTTTAATATAAAAAAGAAAAATAATATTAAGAAAAATAATTATATAATTAAGCCGTATAATAATAGAGCTTATTCTGAATATTAATAAATTATATAAGACTTTATATATATATATATATGCTCTCATAGCTCAGTTGGTAGAGCGCAAGGCTTTTAACCTTGTGGTCGCGGGTTCGAGCCCCGCTGAGAGTGTTTTTTTTCTAAATAGTTTTTAATACTATTCCATTATTAATATTAATTGAATCTTTTAAATTGTTATCGTTAATTATTAAATTTTTCATATCTTTATTATTAATAATAACATTATTCAATATTTCACTAAAACATCTAAAAACTATATCTGATAATATATTTGTTGCTGTATTACCACTTAGAGATGGTATATTTGGTACACAATATATATATATATTATTATATATATTATAAGGATTTTCAATAGTTCCGGGTATAGATTGTGTTGTCATACCTCCTTGGTCAATTGAAACATCAATAAAAATAGAAGAATTGTGCATTAAATCTAATAATTTATTTGTTATAATTTTATTTGTTTTTTTAACATCAGTATATATACCTCCTATTACAATATCTGCATTTTTCATTATTTTATTTAAGTTATTTTCGTTGTATTCATAAATATGTAATGAATTATTTATTAATTTTAAATTAGTTAATTTATTATAATTTAAATCAATTAAATGTATATTATTATAATTTAAACTAACCGCTTCGTTTAAAGCCGAAGTTCCTACATTTCCGAGACCAATTATTACTAATTTTTTATTAAATGTGACCTTATTATAAAAATTATATGATATGTTTAATGCATTTTTACCAGCCAATATTGACATTTCTTTTAATATTGGATATTCATTATTAAATTTAACACTTTCATAAGCTACACAACATGCATTAGACTTAATCATATAGTTTTTTAATTTTTCATTTCCAGCAAAATGAAAAAATGCAATTATAGTATGGTTTTCTCGAATTAATGAATATTCATATTCTTGTGGTTCCTTAACTTTAAAAATAATGTTAGCATTTTTATATATATCTTCGATTGTATCTAAAATTTTTGCACCAACATTTATATAATCATAATCACTATAATTCGATAATGCCCCAGCATCTTTTTGAATAATTATAGAAAACCCAATTTTAATTAATTTTTGAATCTCTAATGGTTTAAAAACAATTCTTTTTTCATTTTCTTTTAATTCTTTTGGAATACCAATAATATAATATGACATAAAGTATTTATAATATTAATACTTTATATAAAAAAAACTAAAGTATATATAAATTTTATATATAATTTTTTTTAATTATAGATAGTTGTTTTAATAAACTGGTATTATAATTAACGTCTACAATCTTTTCTTTTATTTTATTATTACTTCTACAATGTGATATATCTTTACATCCACAATCATTGTAATTGAAATTTCTCATACTGTAAATCCAATTATAATCACTATTATTTAGTGATCTGTTAATTGGAGTTTTAAAAAATAATTTACATAAAGTAATTGACATATTTTTACTATTAATTTTAATAAACATAATTAATATACATTCCTATATATATATCAATAGTTTTTTTTATATTATTTTATCTAATATATAAAATTATTTATTTCAGCAGCATAACTTTTAAATAAATCTATAAATTCTTTTTTATCCCTTGGTAGCGGTGGCCCCCGCGGGTTCCCCCACTGATCCAGCGGTCGGTCATGATACAACCAATTATGTACGGTTTTATATCTGTTAAAATGTATCATTAATTTTACATATTTTATATATGGTCCATCTATTATATAATATGGAGGTACATAATTACATAATAATCTTCCATCATTAAATAATTTAAATATTCTAAATAACATTACATTAGATGTTAAATCAGTTGATTCAGTAGCAAAATCATTATCTGATTCTATATCAGCGGGTATTGTACATAAATCATAAATTTTATATATTTCGTTTCCAAATTGTCTATATATACTAATATTATACCAATTTAAAGTTCTTTTCCAAATTGGTGCTCCTACATCCAGAGAAGTTTGTAATGGTTTATAATTAATTTTTAATTCAGTATCATTTATTGGTTTTAAAAATATAGGTTTTTCAATATCTGGATTTATTACTATTTTCATAATATCCATAATTTTATTAACATGTTCTTCACTATATTTAATTCTTGTTATAGGATTTATAAAAGGTTCTTTGTTATTTACACTAGTTACAAGTAAATTATATAATTTTGGTGCATATACACATTCAGTTCTATTAGGCTTTGTAAATTTTAATGTAACCATTAATTGTAATTTAGCAACAGGATAGTTATCATTGTCAAATTCTTCATTAGATAATATATCAGTTGGTTCGCTGCATTTGTTTTCGTCCCCCGAATAATCATATAATAAATTATCATTTATATTTTTCCTATTCAAATTAAATAATGGGTGTTTTTTAATTAATTCTTTGACATCTTTTGATGGAGATTCATTTGTTTCTTGTTTTATTAATTGTAAATAACCCATATCTTTAATTTTATTATAATTGTCGATTAATGGTTTTACTTTTGTATATTCAGAATTAAATTCTTTTACTAATGAATCCTTTATATGTTTCGGTTCTATATTTCCATACATATATGTCTGTCCATTTTCTAATTTAATTGTAGGTCTTTTAGGAGGTGTGGGAGATTTAGCTGTAGGTGTTGTATCTTTAATACTTTCATATCTTGATAAACTTTTTTCGTATTCTTGTTTTGATTTTTTGTGCATATCCTCCATGGTACCCTTAAACCTTTGAAACCTTTTATATTGTTTATCATTTAAAAATCTATCAATGGGAACTGGTTTAAAACTTGTTAAATCAATTAAATTACTAAATTTAGGGCTTTTAATTTTTTTAAAATTTTCTTCATATTTTTTAAAATATTCATCTAGTGGATCTTCAATTATATCAAATTTTTTATCCTCATAGTTATTTACTATTCCGCTATTTGGATCTAATAAATTATGATAGTCATTATAAGTTTTTTTATAATTATCATATACATTTATAACATTGTTAAATTCTGGTATATCAGCAACAGTTCTTAAATATGCTGGTACTCTATTTACAATTTCTCTTACATAATCTATAATTATTTTTCCATTACTAAACTTATAATTTTCCATAAAATCTATAATCATTATTGCTTTTTGAGCAAAACTACCTCCTTGGCATTTAGTTATATCGCTTATTTTTAGCGTTTTAAAAGCTATTGGTCGAACCGATACACCACGAAGATTTTTTATCATTTCTTCAAATAATAACTTAAAAGACGCAAGAATTGAACTAAAATTATTAGCTAAGTTTCCGGAGATTTCTTTAATATTAAATCTATTTTTAATTAATTCAATTTCAGTATCAAGAACAGTGTCTTTTTCTTCAGTATTATCTATACCTCGTCGAAGAAATTCGCATAAATCATAATGCATAACATCCTCATCTGTCGCAGCATCTATAATACTGTCTTTTACAAAAGTATGAAATAATAAATCTAAATTACCAAATAATCTATGATTTTTTGGGAAATTCTTATAATACCACCATCTATTATTCCGAAATCCATTTTTTTTCATTATTTTATAAGCTTTTTCATATATATCTGCATAAGTAGAACTCATTGGTGACATTTTTACACCAGTTATAGGATGTGTTTCTGGTTCATTAATCCATCGTCTAACATCTTCTTCTGTCTTAAATGTTTTTTTAGGACTTCTTACATTTGTACCTGCTTCATCATTTGTAGGTTTAATATCAGATAAATCAATACTAATATTACCCGAAACAACACTAGGAGGGACACCTTCAAAATCAAATCCATCAAAATTATCTAAATTAACCGAAATCCATTTTAATATTAAATTATAACCACCATCTTCAGTTGCTGTTTCTAAACTTAATTTTGAATTATTTAATAATCCCGGAACTTTTTCACCAACACCATCATAAGTTTTTAAACCTTCTAACCATTTTTTAATTTCATCAATTTCCTTATTTTTTTTATCCTCGTCTTTTTTTAAAATTCTATTTAATTTTGTAAAAATTTCCTTCTCTTTTTTAGACATTATTTATACACTCTAAATAAACTAAAATAAAAAAAATTTTAAACTTATATTTTATAATTAATCTAAAAAAATAAAAAAATGATATTAAAATTATAAATAGTAATTGAAATGGATTACAATCAATTTGTTAGTTATACAAATACTAATTCAATTAATAATTTATATGTATATAAATATAATGGTGAATTTGATAATAATGATAAAGAGTTATTTGAAGACTGTTATAATAATTGGTATGAATTATTACATGACTCATTAAAGTTATTAAAAGAAACAATTGCAAAGTTAACAGATAATAATATAATGATGAGCGGTATTGTTATGAAAGATAGATTATATTTTAAACATAATCAAAAAAATATTAATTATTATATCGTATTTAGAAATGATAATATAGAGTTATGGTATATAATTGGAAATATAATTGATACGGATTATAATTTAAGTTTTAATAAATTATTAAATTTATAAAATGAATTATTTTACACCATGCTATTTTATCGCAAAAGGAAGATATCTATTATAAAAAAAAAATATGTCGCAATTAACTCTATATGTAATGAATTTAAATCATCGCTCAAACATTCTTTTTTTATTAATTTTGTAAAATAATAGTTTATAGAATTTGCGTATTTTTATTTAAACATATTAAATTTATAGTATATATATATATTATGAATTTTGAGCATAATTCAAGAGATGAAATTTTTAATCTTAATAGGGGTAATAATAATATTAAAAATTTTGCAAACAATTCTGGAACTAACTTAAGAGCTGGCGATGATGTAATGTTTAACAAAAAAAAGATAAGCGATGACATAATATCATCCTCTTCTGCATCAAGTGCGAATAGTGTATCTTCTGTAAGTGATTCATCGTCGGATGGAAGCGCATCTGTTGTTTCTCAAAAAAAAAAAAAATATATTAAAAAAGATTCAAGTAGTGAAAGTGGTGAAAGCAGGAGTACAAATGATTCAGCAAGTAGCGTAAGTAGTACGAAATCTGCAGGAACGGGTTCAAGCGTTTCTACAAATAATGTTGTAAAAAAAAAAGGTAGTCGGAATAATGTCATGAAAGAGAAAAAAGAAATTATATATCAAATTGACAGATTAGAACAACGAGGATATAAAATTCCATATAAATTTAATTTAAATTCTGATTTAGAAGAAATGAGACTTGAATATAATAAAATAATCAAAGAAAAAGAACTTGACAACAGTGTGAGATTTTCTAGAAAAATGTTAATGGCGTTTGTAACGGCTGGTGAATATTTAAATAATAGATATGACCCAATGGCTATACAACTAGAAGGGTGGTCAGACCAGGTTCATGATAATATAACCGAATATGATGATATTTTCGAAGAATTACATGAAAAATATAAGAGTGCTGGTAAAAAAATGCCTCCTGAATTAAGATTATTAATCAGTTTATCGGGGAGTGCATTCATGTTTCATTTGACAAATAGAATGTTTAAAGAACAAAAATTACCAGATGTTGAAAATGTTCTAAAATCTAATCCCGAATTAATGAAACAATTTCAACAAGCAGCTGCAAAAGAGTATATTTTACCACAAAATAATAGAAATGATATAAATAATTTTTCCGGAAATAATAACAATAATAGCTCTGGTATTTTAGGAATGGTAAGTGGTTTATTTAATAATATTGGAAATGGTTCAATGAGAGGCAATATGAATCAAAATTACAAAAATACAAGAGAAGATGATAGCGATTCAATTAGTGAAATAGATTCTATAATTGATAATGTACATAAAAATATAAGTATTAAAAATAATAATAATAATAATATTGAAACATTATCTGTTAGTGATGATGAAATCACTTCAATAATAGAAGATGAAACAGATTTACATATATTAAAAGGTAGAAAAAAAAATAATCAAAGATCCTTAAATATTTAATTTTTTTTAGATAAAGATTTAACACCATTAGTTGTCGTTTTAATAATTGTTTTAACTTGTGTTTTTGCTTTGGATAATTGTGATGGTATATTTTTTAGACCTTTAACCGGATCTTTTAAATTTGTTTCAATTGTTTTAGATGCTGATTTAATATTTGTGAAAAATATAGTTAAACCAGATAATATGAATGGGAATATAAATAATGTTAATATCATTAATACTATTAATATCATTTCAATTGTAGACCCTGCAAATATTAATTCTCGTCGTATATCTTCCGAACATTCACATTTTTTAGTTATTAACATTCTTGTATAAGTCATAGTCATATATAGATATATTGCAAATACTATATAAAATACAAATATTACAAACAAATATAAACTAGTTATTTCTTTTCCAAATATATCAGCTAATAAAGTTCCAGGAGGAATAAACATAACAAATAATATGAATATTAATGCAAAAATACTAAACGATTTAATAAATGCTAAATGCGGATAGTGATATGCACATTCACAATTTCCTACCTTTTCTAATTTCTCAATATAAGTATATACCGATAATAGCAATATGAAAATAAATAGATTTATTACAAAATTAGCAATATATCCAGGTGTTAGTATAGATTTCATTATTAATATTATATCTATTAATACAAAGGAAAAAAGTTTTTTATAAATCAAATTTATCAACTAAAAACTTAGTTGATTTATCATAATTTTTTAGATTAATATTTAAATCATTTATTTTTATTTTTTTTAATATTAGTAATAATTCTAAATAATAGTTTACAATGTAACTTTTTGAATTATTTAAATTATTAATTATTGATAATATATTATCTGATATATCTTGTAAAATATTATCAATATTAACATCATATACTTCTTCAATAATATAGATAAACGATTTAAACATATTAACATTTTTTGTTTTATCTTTTTTAAAATCACAAAAATTATCGTAATTTTCATCAAGCATTATATTAGAATTTATATATTTATCATCAATTATATAATTTATTTTTCTTAAAAAATCATAAAATATATTCTTATCATTCTCAATTATATTTTTCACAACTTCAATATATAATGTATCATTATTTTTTCCAATATATATATATAAAATTTCGATTAATTCGGTTT
>TARA_B110001450_G_scaffold174520_1_pt1 | contig 11083 bp, 12 predicted proteins | sample TARA_B110001450 | Tara Oceans TARA_B110001450 (sample SAMEA4396538) | marine metagenome | biome: Polar Biome; feature: [SRF] surface water layer (ENVO:00010504); material: water (ENVO:00002006), including particulate matter (ENVO:01000060) such as... | depth 5 m | reverse complement strand
AAAAAACCGACGAAATCCGATGAAACAGGGGTGATACATGTTCAACATAATAGGACTATTTAAGAAGTCACTAAATCAACAGAATGAAAATTATTTTATTGTTGTTACTCGCCCAAGTATGTTTCTCGCTTGACCATCCAAACCTTCGTCAATATAGTCATCACACACCTACGGCACGTACAGCAGAGCGTCGTCTTACTAGCGGAGGTTCCCATAGTGGGAATAATATTCATCTACTTATTTCAGCTGCCAATCTGAATGAAATGATCGGAGACGTCATCATCAAAGACATTGGTGGAGGTGATATTAATTTCAATGTTGGCCAACTGCAATACGAAAACAGCCTGGATTTAGGACAAAGCGTTGAATTTGTAAAGACAACAAACCCACACACCATTACAATAGCACCAGAGGAGGCAACTGGAATCCTTATGAACGTTGATAACTGCAATGCTACCATTGATAACAATAGTGTAATAGATATAGAATGCTTACTGACATTCGTTGAAGAAGAAGATTATACACATCGCCATCATACTCAATGCGCTAATGACTGTGCAGAATTATATAGCTACAACATGTTTCTCAACCTCACCTCGACACGAGATACAGACGCGTCAACCCCGAAGACCTCGGGGTTTGAACTCACTATTTTACCATACAGTCAAAACTGTGCAGCAAAATACCATGTCTCCGATAATGTCTGTGTCTTGAATTCCTGCGATCGATGCATTGCTGGTTACATTTGTAGTGATTTTGATTACAGTACTGGTGGTGATTTGAACGAACAATGTGTTGCTTGTGTTGATGGTGAAGTCCAACCCGAAACCGGAAAGTCCTCCTGTTCAGAGTGCCTCGCTGGTACATTTGATAACACTACTGAAACCTGCCAGGAATGTCTCGGTGGTTTTGTACAGCCATTGGCAGGTCAAACATTTTGTAACGAATGTTCAAGCGGAAACCATGACGATGGCTCGGAAGAGTGTCAAACATGTCCTGAAGGTTATTACCAATCACAGTGGCAACAAACAAGTTGCAACGAATGTGCCATTGCCAGATACAGTAACCAAACAGGCAGAAAAGTTGAATGTGACCATTGTCCAGTCGGCAGATTCAGTACAGCTAGCGGGAATGACGAACTCATTGATTGTTCAATCTGTACAGCAGGGAAATACAATGACCAAACAGAACAACAAGAATGTGTTGATTGTGGTGTTGGGAAATTTCTGTCGGATGCTGCAATGGATGCCGTCGGACATGACAACTCTGACGACTGTGTTGATTGTAGTATTGGTACGTTTGCAGCGGCGGTTGGTAGTGTTAGCTGTCAAGATTGTAGTATTGGTCTGTTTGCAGCGGCGGTTGGTAGTGATAGCTGTGCAGTATGTGAAGATGGTTCAGACACGCGGGCTGGTACAATCTTTACCACCAGTGGTGCCACACATTGTGTTACATGCAGTGCTGGGAAAGAAACAGCACCATTGCTAAATACTGAGTGTGCTCATGTTGATTGTCTGAATGGCAACTCACATAAATGTAGAGATTCCACTTACGGCACCTGTGGTAAGATTGGCATTGTCAACTGTGCTGGACAATGTGTCAATAAACACAAGGGGTCAAATAGCGAAAATCCAGAATGTCCCACAATGTATTCTGCCTTTAATTTATACACTTCCGATGAATATGGTGATTGCGCTATTGTAAATGCACAGCAAACCTGTGTTTCGTGGAGAGGACCGCTTCAAAATGGGTTTACACTCGACCAAGTCCAAACATTAGAACCCCAAAACGATACATTTTGCACAGCTACAAAAGGAATCTACCAAGACAACACAGTAGAGTCTGCATTATGTCGACCATATTTCTCAGTCATTGTGCCCATGTACATGTATCCAAATAACTGGGATGTCAACTCGACTGAGTACAAAGCATGGAACACTTTAGTTAACTCGGTCACTAACAATCCCAGAATAGAGTTTCATATTATTATCAACCCAGCAAGTGGTTCTGGTTCTTCATCAGAACCCAACGCTAATTGGCAACACTATCTCGACTTACTTGAGCCACATAGCAATGTGGTATTATACGGTTATGTCCCTACCAATTTTGGTAGTGAGAATATCGATGTTACTAAGTATATCAATGACTATCAAACAAAATGGAATATCCCAAACATCTTTTTAGATGAAGTCAACGGAAAATCATCAAATGGTTCAGACACCTTTAACATTTACAACTCCTACAGTACCGTTGGAAAAACCATCTGTAACTTTGGCTCACACAGCGACCAGTCAGGAACCAAATACACAACTGAGTGGTTAACACTCTGCGACATTCCAGTTATCAAAGAAGACTCCTTAAGCAAGCTCACAACTTTCACAGCCACATCTGCTCAGTTAAGTCTACCAAGGGAATCATTTGCTGCAATCTTCCATTCGGCAGGTGTGGGTGTTGGAGAAGAGTTGCAACAGTTATATGCTAAACATGTTGGTATGGTCTATTTTACACCGGGCGATGTACAAGGAAGTGAATATGCTATATTCTTTGATGAGAGTGCCTGGAATGAATTCATTTCAAAAATTACAACATTTGCCCCCCAAACGGCCCCCCAAACGGTGCAGCTAACCCTAGGGCTTTGATAGTAGAAAGACAATAACTTAAAATTTTTTATTCTAAGAATAGCCATTCACAGCCTCTGAGTGTACCACCACTGTTTACCGTAATTTGCAGCCTTAAACCACCCACCCTGAAAAGTTTTTTTCTCTCCATCATCAAACTTCAAAGTGACAACCCGAGCGGATATTGTGAGTTTAACAACAGTTGCGTCGTAGGTTTCATCGGGTGGGTTCCATAAATAAGTCACACGGTCATGAAGCTTTATATCACGAAAAGGTTTCATTTCCTCCTCGGATTCCTCCTCAGATTCCTCCTCGGGTTCCTCCATCTCCTCAGATTCCTCCTCGGGTTCCTCCTCGGATTCCTCCTCGGATTCCTCTTCCTCTGAATCCTCTGAAGAGTCTGTGATTTGTTCGAATGCCATTTTGGTAATGAATATAAGTGCATCTGTTGAATCCGTATTACCCTTACCGAAAAGACATTCAACCCTTCTGAAAATGTCGGAAATATTTTTATTTTTCAAAGACAGATATGATTGGTTTCCTGTACTTGAAATGCTAAATGCAAGTGATTTTTCGAAGACAGCTTCAACACGTACAATTATATTTCGAATGTTAAACTCGCGTCTTCCCTGGTATGTAATATTTCGAGTTTGTTTAATATAATCTTGAAGACCTTTAGCATCACACATTTGCCATTCTTTGTTTTGTAATGCGAAGATGGATGGGATAGCTTTTTGTTTGTTGTTTTGGGAAAGTAACCCATCAAAGTTGAGAAGTGGCACGTCTCCACCCAACATTGTCTGGAAATTGTCGTCTGATTCCATTTCTTGTGTTGAATAGATATAAAACTTTCCCAGTAAACGGTTACAAAAGCGCAGTGTCGTATTATCTGTATCGTGGTATAGACAAAATCTGTTTTTCATGAACAATTTACAGGCTTTACTACCACATTGTTGGAATCTGATGTTCCACTGATCAATCAGAATGGGCGACGCGCGTATGAATGAAATAAAGAACATAACCGCGCCACCCTTGTTTGTAATTTTACTTCTGTGTACTTTTTGTGTTCCAAAGTCTGAGTCATCAAACTTGATACGATAATGGAATTGAGAATGCTTATAGAGACGAACAATAGTTCCTTCATGTTTACTGGAATAACCTTCTGGCGAAGCTTTCACTCTATCGTCGACCTCTAATATTGTTCTTTGTATTTCCACACCCGGTGCTACACGCGAGTGGCTGACATGGCGATGATATATAAAGACTTGATCCATTTGATATGATCTCCTTTTCATAAAAGTGATGATATTGTCCAATGCTTTAGTGAGGGAGCCCCCTTTTTTGATCCAATGTCCCATTGCGGAACCAGTGACAGCAAGCATCTTAGGACGTTGAGTAGGGTCAGTGTTAGAAAGAAGAGTCTTGATTGTTTTGCGGGATTTTGGACTAAATGCCCCGCACCAGTCCAGATATACAATGTCAAATTGCGGCGGACGTGCACCAACACCAAATTTGGTCAAGTTTTTTAAATGTTTTTGTTTTGCATTTCCTTCATATTTGTATTTTCCGGCCTGTTCCGTTATTTTGGACGCATAATTGTTTTGATCGGAATTTGCCCAAATTGTAATGTAATCTTCCACCGATACTGGCAACGACATGCATGATGGCATGCGTTGGCGCATGATTTCAAAATCGGTGGAACTCTTATTATAATTTGGAACAACAATATTATGAATTCCAAAAATATCAAAGGCAAGAGATGTTCCCATATCGGAGGCATCGAGAACCAGTGCGTTTATTTGATCTAATTTACCGTCAAAGAAGAAACAGGCCATATGGGCGAGGTACATGTTAATATGCATCTTGATTGGATCTTGATTGGAAACTACGTAGGTTTTGGCTGAATGACCTTTCGTGGACCATAGTTGACGACGGCTGTGTATAGCTTCAACAAGGTCCAACACATTAGTAATATCCACATTATTGAATCCACGCGACTCACCCCTTGTACGTTTATTTCCATTTCGTTTATTTCCATTTTTGGTTTCGCCTGGAGGATTCGGTTGAGAACGTTTCGGTTCCGTCTGCAAAAAATCGTGGTGACCAGAGACAAAATTGTGGTACATATTTTCAAACAAAAATGGCGCGCTTTATACTACTGAAATACAAGTCACACTCTCTTACCAAATGGGGAGCCTCGACAAACTCAAATTTGGCGCTGCGCGAGTCTCTTTTTTTAATTCGACCACTCCGCTGGACTTTTTGTTTTTGACAATGTGAGGATATTCTTTGCTGTCGGTCACGTTGCAAAAAATGGAAGAGTGGATGCTATATTATAATTATTTGATAGTATTTAGCCTATTATTTGTTCCAACATCATGCGCATTTACTTTTCATTTGAAACACCATCCACTTTGACTGTTGTGTTTAGTGCAGAAGATGGTACTATTATCTGTCAACAAACATACCAGAATATAATTCAACAACAAAATGTCTGTTATAGTTCTTATATTGGACAAGGTGCAAACATGAACTATTTGGAATATACACCCCTTCCATTTCGCCAATATAGCCTGTTTATTGGAAGTACATCAATACCCATTTCACTCTCGCCTGTACCATTTACACCTGTGCCTGCACCAATTGTACCGGCACCACCATTTACACCTACGCCTGCACCAATTGCACCTGCGCCACCATTTGTACCTGCACCAATTGCACCTGCGCCACCATTTGCACATGTCCTGCAGGTGACCATCCTTCTTATTTTAGTATATTGCTACACCAAATATTGCTACAACAAAAGAAGGAAGCGGCATATTTTCCATGCCTCATACACGGAGACTCTGAACATGTCTAATAAAAGAGAATTGTTAACATTTTGATGGTTGTGGTGATGGATGGTCTGCGCCATAACTGGTGATGATGGAAATTTCGAGTTTGTTGCACATATGTAAAAACATGTTCAAGGCACTGTTCTTGGGTTGTAATGTTTGCATCTGATGTTGAAATCACCCCAACTCCTGAACAACAACAGCTGTTGCTAGGTCCTCAGACTGTCTCTTCACTCAAGGCAGCTGATTTCATTGGGAATCAGCAGTATATTGACCAGTGGATTGTGATGTGGTTGACATCCACAGCCTGGGACTCTGCTGAGTTGCCTCTGTGTATCTCTGAATCGATTATCTGTGACAAACAATTGCAGCAGTTATACAAGCAGCATGTTTGCCAGGCCCTAATTGAAAACAATATTGACTGGATGCAGACACATTATATTGTACCGTTAACACACATTTGGTCTTTTGTTGACTTTGAACAAGTGTCACAAATGATGTTTGATTTTCTGTGGGGACAAGCAAAAGTACCGTTAGTACTTGGTGCTTTTGTGGCCTATGCCAGAAAACTGCATCAGTGGAGAGTGTTTGTGGACATCTATGGACCAGATGCTTGCATTGACTATGCTGCACGTCAACAATGGTATGGAGGCCTGGAGTACTGTGTGACTGAGGGTGCTGAGCTGAAAGACATAGTCAAATATTGTGTGAGGTCAGCACAATTGTTTCGTCTGGTGACACTGTACAATCCAGAAGCAACCTCTGAAGCGTTTGAAGAGTTTTGCTTACAACGGATGCTGTGCAGAGTGGAGGATGTGGCATTAGTGGAAGAGTGGTTTTTTGTTCATGGATACAAAGTACAAAAAATACTATAAAAATGACTACTTTTTGTCAAATGAAACTTGTAATGCCTACTGATACCGGTTACTTTATGTATACAAAATCCAATTGTAAATGGTGTACAATGGCAACAAAAGAGTTACCAACAGTGACTGTTGTCAATGTTGACCACCTTTTACAGGCACAAAAGGCGGAGTTTCTATTAACAGTCGGAGGTCTTTCAGGGGGTGCAACACCAGACACATTCCCCATGGTTTTTTACAATGGGATGTATATAGGAGGTTGTACAGATAGTGTAGAACACATGAAATGTCGGCAATAATTTAAAGTTGGCACATATATAAAAAAGTAAATAGAAAATAACATGGCGCGAGCGCAATGAAATTTAAACAGTTGTGTTTTATATTACAGACCCAATCCCCTGATACTATACTGGAAGGCATGCCCTTGATATATTGGGTTCTAAAAAAACCGGAATGTATTGCACTGTTGTTGAACAATGGTGCAAATCCCAATATATGCTGTCATGTGCACGGAGACTTGTCTGCGACACCACTGTATCTAGTCAGTCATGGCCTGCGGGTATCCAAACGCATGTCAAAGCGCAATCTTGTTCAAGAAATATTGGAATGGTGGGGTGCAGAATCCACCCGTTACTCTGATTTTTATATTGTTGACATTGCGGCTAGAAACGAAATACTCTTATAAATCGTGTCAACGGTTTCATCTTAATCGCTTTCAGACCATTCTGAATCGCTGTCGTCACTGTCGTCACTGTTGAAGTAGTCTCTTTTAGCTTTTGCAAAAAGTCTGTCTGCTTTTGCAAAAAGTCTGTCTGTGTCTTCTGGTAATGTGGACTCACCTGTATCGTGTTCGACAAAAAAATGGTCAATGGCATAGCCATCATTGGATATTGTTGCAGAGTTTTTCCTCAACTTCTCACACAATATCTCTTCTTCTCTCAATTGACGTTTTGAACGCTTTGTCTGGTGCCATTTCTTGTTCTTGTGTACAGCAACAAATTTATATCCACCCAAGTCACGGTCGTACAAATCTTCCACTTTTGTTTCTTTTTTTTTTCGAATTTTCTTGGGTTTGATACGTGTTGATGACCGACGACCATTGCGGGTAGAACGACGGAGATGTAGTAACTTGACCATTTTTTTTTATTCTCTAGAATAACCGATATACAAAAAAAAACATATGTTCAATATATTTTCCTATTCTTGTTTATATGATTTTCAATGTTAAGGAATATGTAAAAAGGTGTCTGACTCTTCAATAATCCAAAAAAGATGGGAGCTGGTTTTTATGCACCCATTGCAAGCTATCATACTGACAGGGCAGGAACCTATACAATTGACGAAACTTTTGACAAGCGTGTTTACAAGTGGTTTCAAAATAATAATAGCATCCAAATAGCAGTTTTTGTGGAAGACAAGAGTGTTCGAGCCCAACTGATAGAATTCAACGCGTTTAAAATAAGACAGGATGACTGTGTAGAAATTATTGTCAATGAAAATATTGAAATCAAAGATGTTTATATAAATCACAAGGGTATGTCTAGTGAATCTGTTGCCAAGACTATGTTCTGTGCCATCCGGACTTATGTTGAACGAATTGGAAATCCTGTATTGTACGGGAATGTCACTGTTACATCAAAGAATGCAAAAGCTGCCTTTCGCTGTTATAAGAGTGCTTTTGCAAAGAACGGTTTTGAAACAGAATCTACACTACCGTCAGTTGATGTTATTAATCAATGGACAATCCACTTTATAAAATCAATCAAAAAACCACTAAAACTTGCACCGTTGTTTTGAGTTGCCTACAGTTTTTATTCGCCTTCTTCCGAGAGTGCTACTGCTCTTCCTATGATTTTGTCTTCTTGATGCACACACTTTTCACGCAGTGCCAATACAACACTCATACCGCTGCTGACAATGACTGAAACAGAACCAAAAAATCCAACAATTGGAAATAAGATTGTCACAATACCTCCCACCAACGAGATAGTAGCAAGACTTCCGTATTTGGACATTTTGTGGTTACAGGTCGGACTTAAATAATCTCTCTTGCGACTTTTTTCCAACTGACACCAAATGGCAAATTATCCCGAAGCCATTCAGTGCCATGCATTTTGACTTTGTTTCGTAACTCTGGTACAGTTGTCACCTGCAACAGTACCAATGCTGCCACTGATTTGGGACCAATGCCTCGAACCTTCTTTAGACTCTTTGATTTTTGCACAACTGTTGTCGCTTTCCGCACAGCTGTTTCCACAGTGCCCATCTTTTGTTTATCGGTCTTGGGAAAGGTCAAATTCATTGATTTTGCTATTCTATTGACTTTGGACAATTTGACTTTGGACAATTTGTAGGGTGTGCCAGCAACATGTTGGCACAATCTACTCAGTGCTTTAGCATCGTCAATAGCTACATGTGCATTGTAAGTCTGACGAAACAATGCAGAGTACAACTTTGGCTGTGAATAAGATTTATGACCAGGGATGTGCTTGCGGAATAAGTGTAGGGTATCATGCTTCTGTATTGACGGCGGAATCGATAAGCCAGTGCGTAATGCACATCCCTCTAGTACTTTAAAGTCAAATGAATTGCCGTTATGTGCCAGCCAATCTCTACCGGCACCAAACCCAATAAGTTTTCCCAGTGCTACCTCTTCCGTATGGAAAACTGGTCCGTCTTCGGGGTGATTGTGCCAATGTACAAAATCGATGGCTCTATTTCGAGTTGTGCGATTGAGCCAGACAAGTGGCGATTCTTCTGTACGAAACATGGTGCGCAACAACGAGTTTCGATTGACCAAAACCCGAGACCAAAAGTTGAGTGTTGCTGTAGGTTTTTGGTGATTTTCTGTCAACCAGTTGAAGATATCGTCGACCGAGCTGATTTGGATAGACGATGGAATAGGATTGACCAGACAACCAAACGTATTTGTTGGATTTAGCCAATCAACAGCACCAATTTCAATAATGCGCGTTTCATATCGTTTCTGCCCAGGTGGTTGGATATTGTCAGGAATTTTACCAGCAATTGTTGTTTCCAAATCGACACAAATACCATGAGGAATACGCTGCATTTGACAGATTGTAGTAGTCTTTATATAGTACACTTCGACGGGCGCAAGGGTGTTCGTTTCATCATTGATGTTAATCGTACTTGGTAAGCATTTCTGCTCGGTACAGTATTCATGAGTCGCGTCTTGAGTCGCAGTGTAACCTGTTTTGGTAACCATGTACCCCAGTGACCACGGACTAAAGGTAATACCAAGGGTATATTGGTCAGCCACGACAAGTATGCCCGTAATCTTCGAAACGGTAGTGGTATCAGTTGAAATGTTGAGCATTCACCTTGAACAAAGACAGACATCACTGAGGTGCCGGTGGCAGTCGCCAATTTTAAAAAACCATACCGCGGATACAGTGCAGTGTCCTCTCCTTGTTCAGACAGTACTATTTCAGGAACGCCTCCGGGCACAACTACTATAGTGTGTCCCATTTCTAACGTTTTGCGCATCGTACTGTAGTCAGCAGGTATACAACCAAGCAGCGGCAACGACCATCCCAAAATCGGAATGTAAAACAGAATAGGTGCTACACACATAATAGTTGTGGAACCAGGAACAAAATGAATACCAGCCAAGGCACCACAACATAACAAACCATGTGGATGAACAGCTATGACAGTTTGTTGTTGTACTTGCACAGTGTCACATGGAAACCATTCAAATAATCGCAACTCATTGACAAAGGAACGCAGCGGCGATTTGGTCACTGTTGGACACCGTTGGACAAGAATCGAAATCAAAAACGACACAGGTAGCAGCATCAGTGCCACTGGAGACAGAAAGATGGCACCAAGTATCAACAGTGGCAACGACCATATCCACACAAACACAACCACAGCCACAAGAACAAGAGATTTACATTTCATTGTCTAGTTTGGAACAGAGTTGTTAAATAGTGCTGTCTGTTTGAATAGTTTACTATTATTTAAGTAGACCCGTGCTCCTATACCCATGCCTAAATTACCAAAGGGAGGATGGTTACATCATTGCGAAGATTGCGATGCAATTACTTCAAGAATAGCCACTTGTAAATATCGTCGGAAAATTAGAACATTGTCTATCTGCATTGGATGTCGGCATGTTTTTCTGCAGTGGATGGTCAAAGAGTTTACATCTGTACACATCGAATCCGAAAATGTGGGTGAACTAGTCTTAAAAATTATAAAATAAGTTAAACATAGTCTATATAAAACTAACTTTATTCAAAAGTATTAGTATGAGTGTTTATCTAATAGCATCAATGTCGAAGGACGGCGTAATTGGTGTAGAAAATCGATTACCTTGGGATATACCATTAGATTTGAAATGGTTCAAGATGAACACTACTGAAGGTGCTGTAATCATGGGCCGTAAGACTTGGGAATCATTACCAATCCATCCTTTGCCCAATCGTAAGAACATTGTAGTCAGCCGGCACCGCAATTCTACTGATTCAACCTCGGGAGAATATTGGTGCAATACAATTACAGAGGCCATGCAAATAGCAGGTGATTCCTCTACCTATATCATTGGTGGCGGTGAAATCTTTCACAGTGCACAGCTATTACAGTTGGTAGACCACTTTATTCTTACGCATGTTGACACAACGTTCGATTCCAAATATTTGACAACACTGTCAGTGCCCATTGGCCGTAAAATAATATGGACTTCACCTACCCTTGTACAGAACGGTCTCTCTTTCCATTTTGAATTGTCAACACTTAAAAA
>TARA_B110001450_G_scaffold25839_1_pt1 | contig 11085 bp, 12 predicted proteins | sample TARA_B110001450 | Tara Oceans TARA_B110001450 (sample SAMEA4396538) | marine metagenome | biome: Polar Biome; feature: [SRF] surface water layer (ENVO:00010504); material: water (ENVO:00002006), including particulate matter (ENVO:01000060) such as... | depth 5 m | reverse complement strand
GAGGCGCCTATAAAAAAAGATCATCTAATTGGAAAGTTGAGAGTTGTTTATGATGATGAATTAGTTGGTGAATATAATTTGTTAGCAGCCAATGATGTTGAAAAAGTTAATATTTTTACTAGATTAATTAAGTCTTTGAATTATTTAATCTGGGGCGATGTCTAAAAAACCTGTAATTGTTTTTGAGGGCATAGAGGGCAGTGGTAAAAGCCATCATATTTTAAACGTTTCAAAATATCTAAAAGAAAATAAAATAGATTTTATCAAATTGAGAGAGCCGGGAGGTAATCCAAATTCTGAAAAAATTAGAAAACTTATTTTAAATAAAAATTCAAATTTCAATAAAATTACAGATTTGTTGCTTTATTTAGCTGCAAGAAGTGAAAATATTCAACTACTAAAGAAGTATTATAAAAAGAAAGTTATTCTGATTGATAGATTTATAGACTCAACAATTGCTTATCAACACTACGGTTTTAATGTTGATTTAAAATTTATTAATTTTATTAACAATTATTTATTAAATGATTTTAAAGTCGATTATACATTTCTTAATACTGTTAATAAAACAAATATGATTAATAGATTAAAACTTAGAAAGTCACTTAATAGATATGATAAGTTTAATATCAAATTTTATGAAAAAGTTCAAAAAGGTTTTTTAAAATTAGCTAATAAAAATAAGAAGAAATATATGATTATTAATTCAAATCTAGATATTAATAATAACCAAGACCAAGTTATAAGTGCAATTAAAAAGATAACATGAGTGAACTTGAACCCTCAAATCAACAAAAACTGTTTGGCTTAGAGTGCCACTTATTAGAATTAGTTAGACTATACAATTTAAATGTTTATCCCAATAAACTTCTTTTAAGTGGGCTTAAAGGAGTTGGAAAATCTACTTTAGCTTACCATTTTATTAATTATGTTTTGTCTAAAAATGAAGATCGTGAATATGATCTTAAAAATTTTGAAATAGACTCAGAAAGTTCAACTTTCAAGACAATATTAAATAAATCTAACACAAATTTAATCATTGTTGATATCAGTACTGATAAAAAATCAATTGATATAAACCAGATAAGAGACCTAATTATAAATTTAAACAAATCATCATTTAATAATAAACCAAGATTTGTTTTAATCGATAATATTGAATTATTAAATAAAAATTCAGTCAATGCTTTATTAAAAATTTTAGAAGAACCTAATCAAAATGTACATTTCATACTTATTAATAATAACAAAAAAATTCTTCCAACATTACTATCCAGATGTATCAACTATAAAATTAGTTTAACAAATGAAGAATGTTTTAATATTTCAAGCTCTCTTTTAAATGAAGAATCAAAAAACTTAATAAATAAAGATCTTATATGTTATTATTTTACACCTGGTATGATCTACTATTTAGCAAAATTTGCTGAACAACATGATTATGATTTATCAACTCTTGACTTAAAAAGCTTTCTTAAGATTATTATTAAAGAAAACCATTACAAAAAAGATCCATTTATGAAATATATGATATTTCATCTAATGGAATTTTATTTCAGAAAGTTGAATATATCCTTTTCTACAAAATTTAATGACAGATATAGTTATTTCATTAGACGAATATCTGATACAAAAACTTTTAATTTAGATGAGGAATCTTTATTTATGGAATTTGAAGAAGAAATTTTAAATGGATAAAAATTTTTATATTACAACTCCAATTTATTACCCCTCTGCAAAGCCCCATATGGGCCATGCATACTCCAGTATTATAGCTGATTTTTTTGCAAGATTTAAAAAAATTGATGGTTTTAATGTCAATTTTTTAACTGGTACAGATGAACATGGACTTAAAATTCAAAGAGCAGCAGAAAAAAAAAGTTTAGATACACTAAAGTTTTGTGATGAAATCAGTCAAACTTTTAGAGATCTTTCTAAAACATTAAATTTAACTAATACAGATTTTATAAGAACTACTGAAGACCGTCACAAAAAATCAGTTCAATATCTGTGGAACCAGTTAGAAAAAAATGATGATATTTATTTATCAAAATATTCAGGTTGGTACTCTGTTTCTGATGAAGCTTTTTACACTAAAGATGAAATTGAGGATATCAATGGAAAAAAAATAGCTATATCCTCAAAATCTTCAGTAGAATGGATGGATGAAGAGTCATATTTTTTTAGACTTTCTAATTGGGAAAAACCTTTATTGGATTATTATGAAAAAAATCCTGATTTTATCTCACCTAAATCACGTAAGAATGAAGTTGTAAGTTTTGTTAAAAGTGGGCTTAAAGATTTATCAGTTAGTAGAAAAAGTTTTTCATGGGGCATACCTGTACCCAGTAATAAAGAACATGTTATTTATGTTTGGCTAGATGCTTTAGCAAATTATATCAGTGCATTAAATTATCCAGATACAAATGATGAAATGTTCAAAAAATTTTGGCCAGCTACTCTTCATTTAATTGGAAAAGATATAATAAGATTTCATGCAGTGTATTGGCCTGCTTTTCTATTAGCTGCAAAATTGCCCTTACCCAAAAAAATTTACGGTCACGGTTGGATACTTTCCAACGATGAAAAAATGTCCAAATCAAAAGGAAATATTTTAGATCCTATTGAAATCATTGATCAATATGGGTTAGATCCTTTGAGATATTATCTTATTAAAGAGGTTTCTTTTGGTAATGACGGAAATATTTCTCAAGAAAAGTTAGAGGATTGCATCAACAGCGATTTAGCAAATAATTTTGGCAATTTGTGTCAAAGAGTTACTGCATTCGCAATTAAAAATTGTGATGGAAAAATTCCAAATAAGATTAAATTTGAAAATGCTGATTTAAAACTTTTAGATAAGTTTAAAATAAACTTGGATGTAATTAGAGAAAAAATTGACAATCAAGATGTCAATTACTATATCGATTTTATAATTAACACTTTATTTGAAACAAATAAATACTTTAATGACCAGGAACCATGGAAGAAAAAAAATGATATTCTTCGACTTAATACAATTGTTTATACCACTTTAGAGATTGTTAGAAAAGTTACCTATATGCTCTATCCTATAATTCCACAATCCTCCTTAAATGCATTGAAGATTTTTTCTATTCAAGAAAAAGAAATTGATTTTTCTTCAATTGAAAATCATATGTATCTTAAAGGAGAAAATAAGATTAATAAAATAGATATTCTTTTCAAAAAGATAGAAAAAAAAAATGATTGATTCACACTGTCACTTAGATCATGAACCACTTTTTGAAAATTTAAATGATATTTTAAAAAGATCCAAAGACGTTGGTATAGAAAAATTACTTACCATATGCACTACACTTGAAAGTTTTAAAAAAATTAAACAATTAGTTAAGAAAGATGACATCATATATGGAACTTATGGAATTCATCCTCATGAAACAAAAAAAGACAAAATAACAAATAAATTAATTATTGATGAAATTATTAATAATGAAAAAATTATTGGCATTGGTGAAACAGGTTTAGATTTTCATTATAATCATAGCAATAAAAATGATCAAATAACTAGTTTTGAAGAGCATATTAAAGCTTCTATTGAATTAAAAATTCCATTAATTGTTCATTCCAGAGATTCTGAAGAAGAAACATTAGAAATTTTTAATAAATATAAAAACAATAATTTAAAAATTCTGATGCATTGCTTCACTGGATCCAAAAAATTTGCAGAAAATTTATTAAATTTAGACGCTTATTTTTCAGCAAGTGGAATTATCACATTTAAAAATTCTACGGATTTACAAGAAACTTTTAAGTCTATACCTTTAAATAAAACTCTAATAGAAACAGATAGCCCTTATTTAGCTCCTGTGCCAAATAGAGGAAAACAAAATGAACCTTCATTTCTCAAATTCACTGCTGAAAAACTTGCAAATATTAAAGAAATATCAATGTCTGAGTTAATTCATGCTACTACCTCTAATTTTAACAAGTTGTTCAGTTAATAATTAATGAAATTTATAATTCTTGGATGTGGAAGTTCTATGGGGGTTCCAAGATCTGATGGTTACTTTGGTAAGTGTAACCCTAGAAATAAAAAAAATTATAGATCTAGATGCTCAGCATTAATTAAAACAAAAAATGAAACAATATTAATTGATACCTCGCCTGATCTTAGACAGCAACTAATTGATAACAAGATTAAAAGAATCGATAAAGTTTTTTATTCACATATGCATGCCGATCAAACACATGGTATTAATGATCTTAGGGTTTTTTATATACAAAATAAAAAGACTATTCCTGTGTATGCAGATAATCCAACTAAAAAATATTTATTAAATACTTTTAAATATTGCTTTGTAAAATACAGCAATGAGTATCCAGCAACTTTAAAATTAAATTCAATTACTAAAAAATTAACTATCAAAGAGGGTAAAAAAAAAATTCTTATAAAACCAGTAAAAGTCAAACATGGTAATGTTGACAGTATTTGCTATATTATTTCTAATAAATTAGCTTATATTAGTGACATTAGTGATATAAATAAAAAAGATTATAAATTTTTTTATAATCTAGAATACCTTGTCATTGATTGTCTGTGGTTTAGATTGCACCCCTCACATTTAAATTTAGAAAATAGTTTAAGATTTATTAAATTATTTAAGCCTAAAAAAGCAATATTAACTAATCTTCATTCAGATTTAGATTATGATAATTTAAAAAAGATTTTACCTAAAAATATTGTTCCAGCTTTTGATGGATTAACTATTAATTTATAAAATTTCTTCTAACTTTTTAATTATCTTATTTGACATTGGATTTGTAAAAGAAGAATAGGTTTCTTCAATTTTTCCATTTTTATTAATTAATATTTTATGAAAATTCCATTTAGGGATAGTTGAACTACCATAATTTTTTTTTGCCCACATATATATTGGATGAGCATTGTCACCTTTGACATCAAATTTACTAGTTAATGGAAATGTTATATTAAAATTAGTTTCACAAAAATCTTTAATTTCGTTATTATTACCTGGTTCTTGTCCACCAAATTGATTTGACGGGATACCCAGTACCACCAATCCTTTATTGTTATATTTTTCATATAAGTTTTGAAGATCAGAGTATTGTTTGGTAAAACCACAATTGCTTGCTACATTAACTAATAAAATTGTTTTGTTTTTATATTGAGATAAATCCAATACTTCTTCATTAATATCCCTAATATTAAAATCAAAAAAAACTTTTTTATCTTTTGAATTTCCCGGATTAAAAAAAGAGAACATAATAATGATTATATAGATTAATTTTTTGTATTTTAGCATTTATTTTTTAGCAGAGACTAATAATATGAAGTATCCAAAAACTGTAGAGAGCAGTGAACCGCTTAATACACCAATTTTAACGCCATCTATATACTCTGTATTTTCTATGAAAGCAAGATTACCCACAAATAAACTCATGGTAAAACCAATACCTGTTAATATGGAAACACCATAAACACTCATCCAATTGGTGTTATTAGGCATATCAGCAATATTAAGCTTCACCGAAACATAAGAAAATAAAAGTACCCCGATTTGTTTTCCAAAAAATAATCCCATTAAAATTCCCAAAGGTACAGGAGCCAATAAGCTTGATAATGATAATCCTTCGAAACTTACACCTGCATTCGCAAACGCAAATATTGGCATAATCAAAAACGCTACATATGGAGAAATTCCATGTTCAATTTTTACTAATAAAGAAAAATCATGCTCTTTTAATCTATGAGGTATAGTTGATGCCAGTAGTACACCTGCAATGGTTGCATGAATTCCTGATTTATAGGTAAAGAACCACATGCATAATCCAATTAATAAATATGGTGTAAATATTTTAACAGAAAATTTATTTAAAATTAAAAGAAAAATATAACTTAATAAAATTAAGCTTAGATATGGAATGCTTAAATCACCCGAATAGAAGAATGCTATAATTAAAATTGCACCCAAATCATCAATGATAGCTAGTGCTGTTAAAAATACTTTTAAAGAGATTGGAACTCTTGATCCCAAAAGAGATAAAATACCTAATGAAAATGCTATATCTGTAGCTGAAGGTATGGCCCACCCTTTAATTGTTTCAGCATTACCATAATTTATAACAAAATAAAATAAAGCTGGTACGGCCATTCCACCAATCGCAGCTATTATGGGAAGTAAAGCTTGTTTTATATTTGATAATTCCCCTTGTAGAAATTCACGTTTTATTTCAAGTGTCACAAAAAAGAAAAAAATTGCCATAAGAGCATCATTAATCCAATGATGAACAGAGAGTTTTAATCCAAATTCGTTTACACCAATAAATAAATATTTTTCTAGGGTTTGAAAATAAAATTCACTTAAATCACTATTACTAATTACTAAAGCAACTATAGCAGCTATTAATAAAATTAAACCACTTGCTGCTTCTAATTTAAAAAACCATTTAAAAGGTTTGGAAATATGTTGAATCATCTTTTATATAAATAAATCATCTATAAATAAAAATACATCTTTTATAGTTTCAAATAAGTTATACAATAACAATTCTAGACTTGGAAAAACACTGTCCAGTGGAGATTCAAATGTATTCAAAATGATTATTAAAGCAATGGATGAAATTATCGCTACAATAAAATAAGATAAAATTTTACTTAAACTAAAATATGCTGTTGTTTTGTTAGTTTTTCCTAAAATTTCAGCTTTATCAATTTCATTTAAAGTTTCTTCAGTTATAGAATACTCTTCTTCTTTAACTTCTGTATTTTTATGTTCTAGGATTTGTTCATTAACATTTTTTTCAATTGATTTTTCAGTTGATGCTTTTAAACTTAAATTAAAAAACCAAATATGATTACACGACCCACATTGAATAGTCCTACCATTATCTGGTATTAAAGACCTATTTACTTCAAATTTTTTGTTACAATTAACACACTTAATAATCATACTTTTTTATATCATATTCTTTTAGAATTACTCATATTTTGGTAATCTTTATACTTTGAAATAATTAATAAGTACTGTATTAGTACAACCTCCGGAGTGTAGCGCAGCCTGGTAGCGCATCTGGTTTGGGACCAGAGGGTCGCAGGTTCGAATCCTGCCACTCCGACCATTTTATGAAAAAAGCTAAAATTTATATTCCTAATAAAAGCCCTATGCAGTCTGGGACTGGTAAAACCGACAAATGGATTTTAGAATATGAAACTAAAAATCCAACGTATAATCCTTTAATGGGATGGGAAAGTTCATCGGATACTTATACAGAACTAAAATTGGAATTTTCGTCAAAAGAATTAGCAATTAATTACGCAAAAAAGAAAAAAATAGATTTTGAAGTAATTGAATCAAAAAAAAGAAAAACTGTTAAAAAATCTTACGCAGATAATTTTCTTAGGTAATAAATGTTTAAATTTTTTACACAAAAACAATGGTATTTATGGAGTATCTTTGGTTCATTTTTTATTCTCATTTCTACCTGGTATCAGGTTCAGTTAGATGTAAGAATAAATGAGTGGTTTGGAGAGTTTTATAATACTCTTCAAAAAGCTTTAACAACACCAAACTCTGTTTCTGAAACGGAATTTATAGGATATCTTTTTACATTTGCAAAAATAGCAGCACTTTGGATTGTGATTGCTGTTTTTACTGGTTTTTTTACCAGTCATTGGGTTTTTAGATGGAGAACGGCTATGGCAAATTATTATCATGAACAATGGTTAAAAGCCCGTTTAACAGAGGGGGCCTCTCAAAGAGTACAAGAGGATACATTGAAGTTTGCAAGAATAATGGAAGGATTAGGCACTGGTTTATTAGATAGTATAATGACCTTAATTGCTTTCACACCTATACTTTGGGGTCTCTCACAACAAATAGATAGATTACCGTGGATTGGAGAGGTGGATCACGCCTTAGTTTGGGTTGCTATACTTTCAGCTTTAGGAGGCACATTATTATTAGCAGCTGTTGGTATCAAGTTGCCGGGCATTGAGTACGATATACAAAAAGAAGAAGCTAGCTACCGAAAAGAATTAGTATTAGGTGAAGAGGATCCTATTAGAGCCGCACCTCCTACAATAGGTCAGCTATATAATAGGGTTAGAGGTATACATTATAAATCTTATTTCCATTACTTATATTTTAATACTGTCAAGTGGAGTTATTTTCAGGGAATGGTTATAGTTCCATACTTAGCTCTCGCACCAACTATTGTTACTGGTGCTATAACTTTGGGCTTCGTGCAACAAATAACAAGAGCTTTTGGAAGAGTAGAGGGTTCACTCCAATATTTAGTTAAAAGTTGGTCTACAATTGTTGAGTTTATCTCAGTATGGAAAAGATTAAGTGAATTTGAATTAAAGTTAAAAGATAGTACTACCATGGAAAAAATTACTTAATGCCATTAAATAATGAATTTATAGATCAACTTATAAAAGTTACCTCAAAAGCAGCTCTGGCTTCATACTATTTAGTTGGAAAAAAAGATAAAAATGGAACTGATCAGGCTGCAGTTGACTCAATGAGATCTGAACTAAATAAAATTGATATGATAGGTGAGGTGGTCATAGGCGAAGGTACTTTAGATGAAGCACCAATGTTGTATACTGGAGAAATTTTAGGTACGAAAAAAGGTCCTAATTTAGATATTGCTGTAGATCCAGTTGAAGGAACTAATTTTGCAGCAAATAATTTACCAGGCGCTATATCTGTATTGGCTATTGCTGAAAAAGGAAATTTATTTAATGCACCAGAAACTTATATGGATAAAATTGCAACTTGTAAAATTGATAAAGGTTTAGTTGATTTAGATCATTCATTGGAAAAAAATATTAAAAATCTATCAGATTTTAAAAATAAAAAAATTTCATCAATTACTGCTTGTGTTCTAGATAGGCCTAGACATAAAAAAATTATAGATCAATTAAAAGATTTGAATGTTAATATTAAATTAATTTCTGATGGTGATGTTTTGGGTGCTTTATATGTATCTGATCCCAAATATAATGTAGATATATTTTTGGGTATAGGAGGGGGTCCAGAGGGTGTTTTGGCTGCATCAGCACTCGATGCTTATGATTGTCATTTTCAAGGTAGATTTATTTTTGATAATGTAGAAATTAAGAATGAAGCAAAAAAAATGGGTATAACTGATTTAAATAAGAAGTACGAATTGAATGAAATTATAAAAGGAGACTCAATATTTTGTGCAACAGGAATTACATCAAGCGATATCTTATCAGGAATAGATATAAAAGATAATAATTATACTTCAGAAACTTTTGTAACACACAAAAAATCCTGTCTTAAAAAAATTATAAAACAAACTAATCCTATTTAAAAATGATTTCTGTCTCAGGTAAAAAATGGGAACAGAAAAATATTAATAAAAATTTAATAGAGAAATTCAAACAAGATTTTAATTTTAGCCATATTTTATCTAGTTTAACTGTAATGAGAAATTTTGACCAAACTGAATTAAATTCAATAGATAACAGTTTAAATTTAAATAATGTTTTTTCAAAAAATACTGATTATGAAAAATCAGTAGAGCTAGTAGCTAATTCAATAAACAATAGTGAGTATACATGTATTTTAGGTGATTATGATGTTGATGGATCAGCAGCTACATCACTATTTATTAGATTTTTTGAAAGTATAAAACATCCATTTTTTTATTATATACCAGATAGAGAAAAGGATGGTTACGGAGCTACTGTAAAACTATTTAAAAAATTGATTTTAAAAAAACCAAAATTAATAATTATGTTAGATTGTGGTTCAACTTCTAACGAAGCAATAAATTTTTTAAATGACAACCAAGTTAAATCTTTAATAATTGATCATCACGAGATTAATAAACCTTTTCCAAAAGCTAATTCTATAATTAATCCTAAAAAAAATAATGGTTATATTGAATACGAATATTTTTGTGCCACAACTTTAGTATATTTTTTTTTAGACCTACTAATTCAAAAAATTAAAGGTAAAATTAAGATATCTGATTTTTTGATTTATGTACTATTGGCAACAGTTTGTGATGTAATGCCTTTAAGAAAACTTAATAGATTAATAGCCAAAGTTGCTCTTAAAGATTTTGATATAACTAAAAATATTGCATTTAATGAGATATTCAAATTAATTAATAAGAAAGATAAACTTAACATAGACGACCTTGGTTATTTGATAGGACCTATACTTAATTCAGGTGGTAGATTGGGTAAATCACAATTTGCATCTGAATTATTGTCTTCAGATAATTTAAATATTGTTAATATAAAATCTAAGGAATTGATTAAACTCAACGAAAAAAGGAAAGAAATTGAAAAACTTACTCTTGATGAAATTGATTTTAAAAAAATCGAAAAAGAAAATAAAGATGTGATTATCCTTTATAGTACAAAAATTAATGAGGGACTAATTGGAATAATAGCAGCTCGGTTAAAAGATTATTTTTATAAACCATCAATAGTTATTACTACCTCTGGAAAAATATTAAAAGGTTCGGCTAGATCTGTTTATAATTATAATATTGGTCTCGCTATTAAAAATTCACTCGATCAAAATATAGTCATTGGTGGTGGTGGTCATAATATGGCTGCTGGATTTACATTAAAAAAAAATGATCTTGATAATTTTAAAGATTTTATTTTAAATGATTTTTCAAATAAAGTGACTTTAAGAAATCATATATTCACTTATGATGCTGAAATATCATCGCAAGCATTTAATAAAAGTTTTTATAAAGATATTAAAAAACTTGAGCCATTTGGAGTAGGAAACCCTAATCCCACATTCCTCTTTAAAGATCTAAAGGTAATTAAAACAAGTACACTTAAAAATAAGCACATTTCTGCAATATTAAAATCTAAAATAGGATTTTCAATTAAATCAATATCTTTTGATTCTGTAAATAGTAAAGTGGGTGAATATCTTCTTAACTATAAAAAAACTTTTAATGTATTGGGTCAAATTAATGAAAATATTTGGAATAATAAAAAAACTATTCAATTGACTATTCAAGATCTGATCATTTAAATTAATTAAACTTGATAAATAATGACTTTTAAAATAAAAGATC
>TARA_B110001450_G_scaffold36821_2_pt1 | contig 11118 bp, 8 predicted proteins | sample TARA_B110001450 | Tara Oceans TARA_B110001450 (sample SAMEA4396538) | marine metagenome | biome: Polar Biome; feature: [SRF] surface water layer (ENVO:00010504); material: water (ENVO:00002006), including particulate matter (ENVO:01000060) such as... | depth 5 m | reverse complement strand
TGCAGATCTGCACAGCATGGTTTCCGAGATGAATATGGCAGGCGAATTGTCAGGGGTGTTGCTTGATTTGGGTGTCTCTTCTCCTCAGTTAGATCAGGCTGACCGCGGCTTTAGTTTTATGCGCGATGGGCCTTTGGATATGCGCATGGATACCAGTAAGGGCCTGTCGGCAGCGCAGTGGATTGCCAGCGCAGGCGAGGAGGAGATTGCTCGTGTTATCAAAACATATGGCGAGGAGCGCTTTGCTCGACGAATGGCTCGTGCGGTTGTCGCTGAGCGAGCTAAGGCACCCATCGTCCGGACAGTGCAGTTGGCGGGAGTTTTGGCCGCTGCGCACCCTGCATGGGAGCGAGGGAGACATCCCGCCACTAAGGCGTTTCAGGCTATCCGAATTTTTATTAACCGCGAGTTAGACGACCTTGAGGATTTGTTAGGACAGGTCATCGACAGTTTAAGGGTGGGTGGCAGACTAGTTGTCGTTAGCTTTCACTCATTAGAGGATCGGCGGGTAAAGCGTTTTATTCGCGATCAAGAGCAGGGCATCAAACTGCCAAAAAATCTGCCGATACGAGATATTGATCGTGGAGTGAGGCTAGTAAAAGTGGGGAAAGCTATAAAACCGGCAGCATCAGAGGTGGGTGGCAATGTTCGATCACGCAGTGCGGTGATGCGTATTGCTGTGCGCGTCGCCTGAGATGGGCGACGCAAAACCAGTGGTGGTGCTTTGGCTTTTAGTGCTGGTTAGTGCGTTATCGGTTGCGTTTGTAAGCCACCTCTGCCGGCAGAAGTATGCGCAGCTAACAGAATTGGAGCGCGAAGCTAATCAGTTGCAGGTGGATTATGGCAAGTACCTTCTGGAGCACAGTGCCTGGGGGTCATTGCAGCGCGTTGAGACGATGGCGACGGTACGCCTCAACATGCGTAGTCCGCAGGCGCAAGAAATTTTGATTATTAAGCGGCAGTAGATCGAGTTTTAGACGTTGTAAATACAGGGTGCCCTAATCGGCTCGCAATAGATAAAAAAGGTAAGACAGAATCGTGGCCAAAAAACCGGTAGAGACAGTTATACCGCGCTGGCGTTACTATTTAGTAATGCTAGCTTTGGTCTCTCTGCCGATTGTGCTTATTGTCAAGGTAGCCCAGCTACAAATAATGCCTGAAGCTGAGCGTGGAGTAGATTTTTTGCAGACTCAGGGCGACGCGCGATCTATTCGTTTAGAGCCTATTCCAGCCTACCGAGGCCTGATTACCGATAGGAATGGTGAGCCATTGGCGGTTAGCACGCCAGTGACTGAGTTGTTTGTAAATCCGCAGCATTTCCAAGAGTCCGCTACCCAGGCCGATTTGTTGGTGTTAGCAGAGGCCTTGGAGCTTTCGGCAACTGAATTAAAAGGTCGACTGCAGCGCTACCGCAATAAGGCATTTATGTCTCTGGCTCATCATCTGCCCGCTGTTGCGGCCGCAAAAATTCTTTCTCTTCAGATTCCCGGCGTCGAGGGTCGCTTGGAATACAAGCGCTTCTATCCTGCGGGCGAAGTTACGGCGCAATTAGTCGGCTTTACTGATATTGATGATGATGGCCAAGAGGGGATGGAGCTGGCCTATGATGCTTGGCTGACAGGTGTGTCGGGTTCTAGGAAAGTGGTTAAAGACCGCGCGGGTCGCGTGATTAAGGACATTGCGCTGATTGAGTCTGCACATTCGGGCAAAACTCTGCGCCTCAGTATTGATTTACGCATGCAGTATAGCGCTTACCGTGCTTTGAAGGCTGCGGTGCAAAAACATCAGGCCAAATCAGGTTCGGTGATTGTGTTGGATGTCGAGACTGGTGAGGTTTTGGCTATGGCAAATCAGCCGTCTATGAATCCCAATGACCGCTATAATTTGCAGTCAAGCTCGGTGCGTAACCGGGCTATGACCGATAGGATAGAACCGGGCTCCACGGTGAAGCCCTTCACTATTTTGGCGGCTCTAGAAAGTGGTCAGTTTGATATTAATAGCAAAATTGATACGAGTCCTGGTTATATCAAGGTTGCCAATAAAATCTTTGAAGATAGCGATGATTACGGTCTGCTAGATTTGGGTGGTGTGCTGCGTAAGTCGAGTCAGGTCGGTACCACCAAGTTAGCCCTCGCTTTAAACCCCGATTCAACACGAGAGCTGTTTGCGCGTATGGGTTTTGGTGAGAGTCTTGGTAGTGGCTTCCCGGGTGAGACAGCAGGTAGTTTACCGGCTCATCGCAATTGGGATCCCGTGACTCAGGCCACGTTTGCATTTGGCTATGGGTTGAGTGTTTCCCCTTTGCAGCTTGCTCGAGCCTACGCAATATTGGCCAGTAATGGCCAGCGCAAAGATATTTCATTGTTGGCTATTGAGGGGCCGCCTGAAAGCGTCAAGGTAGCAGATGCTGAGCTTGTCAAACAGGTTCGTCAGATGCTGCATGATGCCAGCAGTGACCAGGGTACAGGTAAGCGCGCGATGATTGAAGGCTACTCGGTCGGCGGTAAAACGGGAACGGCGCGCAAGACTAAGGCAACCGGGGGTTATGACGAAAATCGTCATATGTCGGTTTTTGCTGGGTTGTCGCCGATAGATAAGCCGCGTCTGGTAACCGTTGTTGTTATTGATGAGCCCAGTGAGAATGTTTACTACGGCGGCCTTGTGGCCGCGCCGGTATTTTCTGAGGTGACTGGTAATGCGCTGCGCTTACTGCAGGTCACGCCCGATCAAATAGATGTTAATCGTACCATTGCGAGCCTTCTTGCAGCCTCAAGAAAGCGCGGGGACTCATGATGAGTCTATCGCAAAAAAGCGCTATTACTCTGTTCGATCTAACGGCGGATTTTACTGCGTCAGGTCACTGTAATGACGTGAGTATAAGCGGCATTGCGCTTGATAGCCGTCAGGTCGAAGAGGGAGATTTGTTCATTGCTGTCAAGGGCACTCAGACCCATGGTGCCGACTATATCTCTCAGGCGATTGATCGTGGCGCTGTCGCTATCTTGGTCGACAGTACTGTCATCGACGATAGCGTTTTAATCAATCATTTGGTACCCGTAGTTGGTATCGATAAGCTCATTGAGCATGTGTCACATATAGCGGGGGTTTTTTATGCTGTTCCGTCGCGAGAGATGGCTCTGACCGCTATCACTGGTACCAACGGCAAAACGACCTGCTGTCGACTCTATGCAGCACTGGTCGAGGCCCTTCAGGTCAACTCAGCAGCCTTCATAGGTACTTTGGGTTACGGGATGATTAACGCGAATGATGGTCGTTTGCCCGCTCCATCTAATGCGGGGCTGACGACCCCCGACGCTGTCTCCATGCAGAGAATTCTTGAGGAGCTAAGGGTTGCGGGCGCCCGCAACGTGGCTCTAGAGGTCTCTTCTCATAGCCTCGATCAGTATCGCGTAGCTGGTTTGCAGATCGATATCGCGGTATTTACCAATCTGAGTCGCGACCACCTCGATTATCACGGCGATTTCCAGGCCTATGCTGCCGCCAAAGCTAAGCTGTTTGCAATGGACGGACTTAAAACTGCCATAATCAATATCGATGACAGCACCGGTCGCGTTATTCTGTCGGGTCTCAATCCTAATGTTCGCGCTATTAGCTTTAGTATTGAGGATAGTCGTGCCGATATTTACTGTCATACCATCAAGCACTCTCCGGCGGGTCTGCGAGCGGTGGTGTGCACGCCCTGGGGTCAGGGCGAAATAAATTCACCACTACTGGGTAGATTTAATCTTGCCAATCTGTTGGCGGTAATCGGTTGCGGCGTCGCTCAGGGTTTTTCTGTCGCTGATATTTTGTCGGCAATACCCAGCTTGCCAGCTGTTTCCGGTCGAATGGAGTTGATTGATACCAAAGCACTACCGCTTGTCGTCGTTGACTATGCGCATACTCCAGACGCCTTAAAAAATGCACTGCAGACTCTGAGAGATCATTGTCATGGCAAGCTTTGGGTAGTCTTTGGTTGTGGTGGCGATCGAGATGTGGGTAAGCGTGCTGAGATGGGTGCCACTGCCTCAAAGTGGGCGGACCAGGTCGTTGTGACGAGCGACAACCCGCGTAGCGAAAATCCTCAGTTAATTATCCAACATATTGTTGAGGGTGCCTGCGCTGATGTGATCGTCGAATCTGACCGCCGTACAGCTATTCGTGAGGCAATTCTTCAGGCGGACCTAGCTGATGTTGTGTTAATAGCCGGCAAGGGTCATGAGGACTATCAGATTATAGCGGCCGAGCGACTGCCCTTTAGTGATCAAAGTGAGGCAAGACTTGCCCTGCGAGCTAGAGAAGATCTGTCTATAAAAGGAGGCCTCGCATGATGCCTCAATTGCGTCTCACAGATGCGGCGGTACGTTTTGGTGGCACATTGATCAATCCAGACTGTCATTTTTCCACGGTGGCCATTAATAGCCGCAATATTAACGAGGGTGATCTGTTTGTCGCGCTGATCGGCGAGCGCTTTGATGCGCATCGGTTTCTCAATGAAGCCGCTGAAAAGGCCTCAGGACTGGTGGTTTCTGCGCCAGACAAAAAACTACCCCTGCCTCAGTGGGTAGTAGCGGATACGACTAAGGCTCTGGGTGATTTGGCAATATTGCGGCGTGAGGCTTTCGCTGGCCAAGTTATAGCCATTACTGGCAGTACAGGCAAAACCTCGGTGAAAGAGGCTGTTGCTGCTATTTTGCGTCAGAGCAGCCGAGTCCATGCGACGACAGGAAACCTCAATAATCATATTGGCGTACCCCTTACGGTGCTATCTATGCCAGCGGAAGCTGACATGGCGGTAATCGAAATGGGCGCTAGCGCTGGTGGTGAAATCGGTTACCTCTGTGCCATTGCTAAGCCACATGTCGCGCTGATTAATAATGTACAGACCTCCCATATAGAGGGCTTTGGCAGCATTGAAGCGGTGGCTGCTGCCAAGGGCGAAATTTATGCGGGTCTAGAGGCTCTCGGCACGGCCGTTATTAATCTTGACGATCCCTGGTGCTGTCAGTGGCTCGGACTACTTGACGGTCAAAAGCAAGTGACATTCTCTTCTCGGAACGCCAGTGCCGACCTATTTGCCGAAGATATCCAACTGCTTGCTAATGGCTGCTATCGATATGTGCTCTGCCTCAGGGTGATTGATGGAGACGCTACAGAAGAGCAGATTATTGAACTGACAGCTCCTGGGTTGCACCAGGTCAGTAACAGCTTGGCGGCCGCCGCCTGTGCTATCGCCGCGGGTGTCAAGCTGCCACAGATTGCAGCAGGTCTGGCATCTGTCGCCGCTATTGCTGGTCGTCAGGAGATCAAGTTGCTGGGTAATGGAGCGAAGATAATCGACGACAGTTATAACGCTAGTCCAAGCTCATTTGTGGCTGCTATTGACGTACTAGCTGATTGCAGCGGTCGGCGGGTATTGGTAATGGGTGATATGGGTGAGTTAGGTCCGAGTGAAGTTATGCTGCATCGCCGTGTCGGTGAATATGCCCAGCAGGCCGGCCTGGATGCCGTTTATAGCCTGGGTACGCTGAGTGCTGGTGCCACCGAGGTCTTTGGCGGCCGCCATTTTGAGAGCCAAGATTCCCTGATAGAGGCTCTGACCGATGAACTTCAGTCGCCAGAGACTACCTGCTTAGTCAAGGGGTCACGCAGCTCAGGAATGGATCAGATTGTGGCAACGTTATTACTTCGAGGAAACTCTTAATGTTGATATGGCTTGCAGAATATCTCACTCAGTTTTACAGCCCCTTCTCTGTATTTCAGTATCTGACGTTGCGGGGTATTTTGGCGGTAATTACCTCATTGATTATCTCTTGGGTAGCCGGGCCTGTTGTTATTGGCCATCTCAACCGTCTCCAGATGGGTCAGGCCATTCGCATAGACGGTCCCCAGAGCCATCTGAGCAAGGCCGGTACACCTACCATGGGCGGTGCACTCATATTAGTGTCACTTTTTATCAGCACGCTTTTATGGGGTGATTTAGGAAATCGCTATATCTGGATTGTTATGGCAACGACATTAGCCTTTGGTCTGGTCGGCTGGGTTGATGATTATCGTAAGGTGGTTGAGAAAAACCCCCGTGGATTACCTGCGCGCTGGAAGTATCTGTGGCAGTCCGTCTTTGGCTTGCTGGCCGCCATCGTGCTTTACCAGACAGCCCAGAGTCCCGCTGAGCTGGCACTAATTATTCCCTTCTTTAAAAATGTATCCCTAGCGATGGGGCCCGCTTACATTCTACTTACCTATCTAGTGATTGTGGGGACTAGCAATGCGGTCAATTTAACTGATGGCTTGGATGGCCTAGCCATACTGCCGACCGTTTTAGTCAGCGGTGCGCTGGGAGTCTTTGCGTACCTCGCAGGCAATTATCAGTTTGCGGGCTATCTAAATATTCCCTTTATTAGCGGTGCCGGTGAACTGCTTATTTTTACTGCAGCACTGTGCGGGGCCGGTCTCGGATTCCTGTGGTTTAACACCTATCCCGCAATGGTATTTATGGGCGATGTTGGTTCCTTGGCGCTGGGCGCAGCGCTTGGCGTGGTGGCAGTGATCGTCCGACAGGAGATTGTGTTGTTCATCATGGGAGGTGTATTTGTAGTCGAGACACTGTCGGTAATATTACAGGTTGCATCATTCAAGTTGACCGGCAAGCGTATCTTTCGTATGGCGCCTCTCCACCACCATTATGAATTAAAAGGCTGGCCAGAGCCGCGTGTGATTGTACGTTTTTGGATTATCACGGTTGTACTGGTGCTGATTGGCCTTGCAACACTGAAGTTGCGTTAACCAGCGCTTACTATGGAACCATTAATGAAAAATGTAATAGCCACTAACCGCAACACCGCGATCCTTGGCATGGGCGCCACAGGGCTATCTGCGGCTAGGTTTTTGGCTTCGATGGGACAGCCATTTGTGTTTGCGGACAGTCGTCAGCAACCACCGCGATTACAGGAAGTGATCGATTGCTATCCGGACATTGCTCGGTTCCTCGGTACCTTCGATTCAAGCCTGTTTGTCAATATCGACAGGGTGCTCGTCAGTCCAGGTATCTCATTGCAAGAGCCTGCGTTAGTAGCCGCCCGTGCTGCCGGTGTGACATTGCTGGGCGATCTTGAATTGTTCCTTGAGTACGCCAAGGCACCGGTCATCGCAATAACAGGCTCCAATGGTAAGAGTACTGTTACCACTCTAGTTGGCCAGATGGCTGTCGCTAGCGGTCTGAGTGTGGGCGTTGGTGGCAATCTTGGCACGCCCATGTTGGACCTGCTCGATGACAAGCATCAGCTCTATGTTTTGGAGCTGTCCAGTTTTCAGCTAGAGCTCTTAAACGATAGTCGTGGCGCGATTACAACGCTATTAAATATCAGCCCTGACCATATGGATCGCTACGCCGGTTTACTGCAATACCATGCAGCAAAGCATCGTATATTTCGAGGGGCGGGCAGAGTTGTTGTCAACCGTGAAGACCCACTCACTCGACCTCTATTGCCCAGTGCCACCGCTGCCATCAGCTTTGGCCTCAATGAGCCCGACTTAGGAGATTTTGGCCTATTGCAAGGCGCGGTCAATGGCTATTTGGCTTTTGGTGCAGAGCGGCTTATGTCGGTAACAGAGGTGGCAATTAAAGGGACTCACAATATAGCCAACGCGCTTGCGGCGCTGGCCTTGGGTCATTCTGCGCAACTGCCTATGCAGGCTATGTTGGATACCTTGAGAGCATATAAGGGTTTACCCCATCGCTGTGAGAATGTCGGTGAGGTCAATGGTGCACTATATATCGATGATTCCAAAGGGACCAATGTCGGCGCCACATTGGCTGCGATTAAAGGCTTTGGTAAGCCCGGTAGTCGAAATCTGATATTAATTGCCGGTGGTCAGGGTAAGGGGCAGGATTTTACGCCATTGCAGGCTGCCGCCATTAATTTTGTTAAACACAGTATTTTATTTGGTGCGGATGCCGATTGCATTGGCGAGGCTTTAAGTACCGTAGTGGATACGCGAGTTGTCGAGTCTCTGGAGGCGGCCGTAGAGCAGGCGCACCAATTGGCGAACTCGGGCGATATTGTGCTGCTTTCACCGGCCTGTGCCAGTTTCGATATGTTTGCTGGCTTTGAAGAGCGCGGTGTACGATTTCAAGAAGCCGTGAATCAGTTGGGGGTCAATAATGGCGCTTGATTTTTCAGCCAAATATTTCGGCCTTAGGTACTTTGAATATCATATTGATAGACCGCTGCTGTTATCTGTTTTAGCGCTTATTTCTATCGGTCTCGTGATGATTGCCTCGGCCTCGTTTAGTTTTGCTGAGCACCGTTATGGCAATGAGTTATATTTTGTTAAACGACATCTGGCCTACCTGCTGGTCGGTGCCGCAGCAATGCTTGCAGGATTTTTTGTTGCGCCAACAGTTTGGGCTCGTTACGGGCGTCTTTGGATATTGCTCAGTATCTTATTGCTGGCCCTGGTGCTTATTCCGGCTATTGGTCGTGAGGTTAACGGTGCACGAAGATGGCTGAGTCTGGCGGGTTTTACATTACAGGTATCAGAGTTAGTAAAAGTGGCAACGGTGGTCTTTCTGGCCAGCCATCTGCAGCAGCATCGAGAAACTCTGAGCGTCAACCCCGCTGAGTTCGGCAAGCTTTTGGGTGTCGTTAGCCTGCTGTCCCTCCTGCTAATTTTACAACCCGATTTTGGTTCGGTTGTGGTTCTGGTCGCGACCTTCATGGCTATGGTCTTTTTGGGTGGCACCAATTTACGACAGTACCTACTGGTGGTACTAGTGGGTTTTCTATTGCTCTATTGGATGGCTGAATCTGCACCCTATAGGCTGGCGCGGCTAACAACGTTTCTCGATCCCTGGACAGAGAAATATGATTCCGGATATCAGCTTGTCCAGTCGCTGATTGCCTTTGGGCGCGGTGGATGGTTTGGGGTAGGGCTTGGCCAGTCAGTTCAAAAAATGCTGTATTTGCCGGAAGCTCATACCGACTTTGTCTTCGCGATTTTTGCGGAAGAATTTGGATTTGTGGGTGTCCTTGTTCTGTTGGGACTTTATATAACGATGGTATTGCGCGTTTTTCAGCTTGCGAAGATGGCTATTACCCAAAAATACTGGTACGGCGCTTATATTTTGGTAGGTTTTGGCCTGCTGATCAGTGGTCAGACCTTTATTAATCTTGGCGTTAACGCAGGTCTATTGCCTACCAAGGGGCTGACCCTGCCGTTTGTGAGTTATGGCGGTAGCAGTTTAATGGTTTGCTGCGCAATGGTAGGCATGATGTTGCGTATTGGTCACGAGATAAGGTCTCCTCAACAGCCCAGTCGGAGGACTCGCTATGTCCGATAACCTTCGCATAATGATTATGGCGGGCGGCACGGGTGGACATGTTTTTCCGGCATTGGCCGTTGCAGATCAGCTGCTCAAGGTAGGTGCGAAAATATCCTGGCTGGGAACGCGTCGTGGGATTGAGTCGGAACTGGTGCCGGCACATGACATCCCTATCACTTATTTGGATATCGAAGGCATCCGTGGTCGCGGTGTTATGGCCCTACTGCGCGCTCCCTTTTTGCTGTTGCGCTCAATTCGTCAGGCCCTGTCAATATTGAACGAATTCAAACCTCAGGTGGTATTGGGCATGGGAGGCTTTGCTTCAGGGCCGGGCGCCGTAGCGGCTAAATTTAAAGGGATCCCGGTAGTGATCCATGAACAGAATTCCGTTGCCGGCACCACCAATCGGCTGTCAGCGCATATCGCAAGTCGAGTGATGCAGGGCTTCCCTAACACGCTAACGAACGGAGAGTGGTGCGGCAACCCAGTGCGGCCTGCAATCGCCAGTCTATTGCCGCCCCAAGAGCGGCTGGCTAAGCGTAAAGGTAGGGCCTGCCTGCTGGTATTGGGCGGTAGTCGTGGCGCACTGGCAATCAATCGTCTGCTGCCAGAGGCGTTAGCTAAAATTGATGCTCGGGTACGCCCCGATGTCATTCATCAGACCGGTAAAGCGCATTTACAGGCGACTATCGAAGCCTATCGGAAGCAGGGCCTAAACCTAAAAAACGGAAAGCTAAATGTGGTGCCTTTCATTGACGCAATGGAAGATGCCTATACATGGGCAGATTTTGTCATTTGTCGATCTGGTGCCTTAACGGTAGCTGAACTAACTGCCGTGGGGCTGGGGTCATTGTTGATTCCGTTCCCTCACGCTATTGACGATCATCAAACCTGCAACGGTGAGTTACTCGTCGGGCAGGGTGCCGCTACTATGATGCAACAGTCAGCGCTTACGCCTGAAATACTTGCCAATGAAATTAATGCTATCTGCACTCAGCCAGAGCGCAGACTCAATATGGCCATGCGCGCTCGTGAATTAGCCAAAGTTGATGCCGCGCAACAGGTTGCTAAGGTCTGTATGGAGGTAGCCCATGGTTGATAATATGAATTTCCAGCCACCTGAAATGCGTCGTATTCGCCGCATCCACTTTGTCGGTATTGGCGGAAGTGGTATGTGCGGTATTGCCGAGGTGTTGTTGAATCAGGGCTACGAAATTTCTGGATCGGATATCAGTGCCAACGCCAATGTCAGGCGTCTAACTGGCGCTGGTGCAATAGTATTTATTGGCCACAGCGAAGATAATATTATCGATGCTGACGTGATAGTTAAATCCTCGGCAGTGACGCTGGAGAATACTGAGATTGCCAGTGCCCGCAAGCGTGGCATTCCGGTGGTGCGTCGCGCTGAAATGCTTGCTGAATTGATGCGGTATCGCCATGGTATTGCCATCGCCGGCACGCATGGCAAAACCACCACTACCAGTTTGATTACCGCAATCTTTGCCGAAGCGGGCCGCGACCCTACCTTTGTTGTTGGCGGTCGTGTCAATAGTGTGGGTACCAATGCCAAACTTGGCGGTAGTCGCTATCTGATAGCAGAAGCTGACGAGAGCGATGCCTCATTCTTGCACCTCCAGCCCATGGTAGCTGTAGTCACTAATATTGAAGAAGACCATATGGAAACCTATGGTTTTGACTTTGAGGTGATGAAAAAAACTTACATTGAATTTTTGCATAACCTGCCATTCTATGGGTTGGCTGTTATGTGCATTGACGACGACGTTATCCGCGAA
>TARA_B110001450_G_scaffold123591_1_pt1 | contig 11135 bp, 9 predicted proteins | sample TARA_B110001450 | Tara Oceans TARA_B110001450 (sample SAMEA4396538) | marine metagenome | biome: Polar Biome; feature: [SRF] surface water layer (ENVO:00010504); material: water (ENVO:00002006), including particulate matter (ENVO:01000060) such as... | depth 5 m | reverse complement strand
CGTTCATTGACCGATATGCAATCACTCACCAGTCCTCGATTGGTTGAGCACCTCCGCCGGCATGACCTCTTGTGTCAAACGGTCCCAGGTCTTCTTTCCTCACATGTTGCATCGGACTTTACCTTCCCTTGCCATTCGGCTTCGATTCAATCCGACCCGATTATTGCTGACTGGGAAAATTTCATGTCAACAGAATACAAAGCACCAACAGGACTGGATAATATTCTTGTTCTGCTTCCATGTTCTGCTCGTAAGCCTTACCGCCTCTCGAAATCGCACGGGCGATTCATTCGTGCAATTGGTACAAGTGCGTGTCACGAAGTCATGATTACTTCACCTCTCGGATTGGTTCCACGTGACTTAGAGGAAGCATGGCCAGCAGCGCATTACGATGTTCCTGTGACCGGTGATTGGACTGGAGACGAACTTGGACGCATCCAACGAATGTACACAACATTGGTTGAACGGCATAACTATCAACGTATTATCAATCACTCGGGAATTGAATTCACCCATGAATCAATTCAGGTCACCGATACGAGGCAGGGCGATTCTGCAGGTTCTCATGATGCACTTGAGCGTCTTACTGAGGCTGTTCGAACCGCCGTTGATGAATTAAGTGCGCGTGGCAGAAAAACTGAGAAAATTCTACAGGATAACTTTGCCAGTATCGCTCGAAAGCAAATGAAGAGTGATGCTTGGCTCAAAGACCTGCGAGTTCGTGGCAAACCGCCTCGATACCGGTTGGAAAGCGGCGAAACTCAAATGGCCCTTTGGTCGATTGATCGCAGCGGTTTCTCACTTCCAAAGGCTGTCATTCCGAAGCTTGCTGAAGTGAATGCTTTACCAGTGATTCACCTTTACGCCGATGTCGCTTGGAAAGGCGATGTGTTTGGTCCTCTTGTTGAATCGTTCGACCCAACCATTCGTGCAGGTTCCGACGTACTTGTCTATCAAGGCGGTACGGTCATTGGATTGGCTCGTGCGCATGCACCTGCTTGGGAATGGCCAACGACTCCTGGCCGTCTGGCGAAATCTCACCAACGCTTGTGATTTTTCGAATTGATTGCCTTTCTCTACACCGTTCATCTCATTCGAAAAGGGCTTCGCTCAAGCGGAGCGATTAAGAAGGGGAGACAAGACGCCGAATTACTTGGAGTTGTTCTTATGGCACGTATGTATAAGTCTCGTAAAGGAAAGAGTGGGTCGAGTAAGCCCTATGTCGATGAAGCACCTGAGTGGTCAAACACCGATGCTAAGGCAGTTACAAACCTCATTGTAGAACTCGGTAAAGCAGGGCATTCCTCTGCTATGATCGGTACTATTCTTCGTGACCAACACGCCGTTCCTAACGTTCGACTCGTCCTCGGTAAGCGTATTGCTACCGTATTGGCGGAGAACAGCATCGGTGGTACATACCCTGAAGATATGATGAATCTCATGCAACAAGCTGTTGGCATCATCAACCATCTTGGAAGTGGAAACCACAAGGACCTCCACAACAAGCGTGGACTCGAAATCACAGAAGCAAAGATTCGCCGTCTTGCTAATTACTACAAGGCCGAAGGTCGTCTTCCATCTGAATGGCGATACAAGCGTGACGAACTCCGCCTTATGGTTGAGTGATTTCACTTTTGTAATCCGCCACATCATGTGGTGACTTCATGAATGGTCACCTTTTCGATTCAATAGGTGGGGCTATGAATGACTTACTTTTGACAGCATCTTTTTCTGATGTGAAAAGTCGTATTCAAGAACTTGCAGAACAAATCAATACAGCACCAATGGTCCATATTCATGCACCTGCAGATTTATCTGGGCTGTTGGCGTTATCGATGTTAGAATCAGCATTTCTCGATACTGGAATTAAGTATCGGCGTCGTTTTTTACCTTCACATCAATCTATTCCGCGTGATGAACGAGTTCAACCCGAACTCCCTTCAAACGGTTTGTTGATTTTTATTGATCCATTTGAAGATACATGGACACTCCATGAATTACCTGAAACGGAATTCATTCATATCACTCCACTTTCTGTTACGGTACGGTTGGGTTCGACACAATCCGAACGTCGTGGAGCGCTTGATGTCGTGGCACAGTGCGCAGCATTAGCAGCAGAACTTGTTCCGAATGGACAAAAGGTACGCCTTTTACGACCTTTTGCATCAACTGGACTTTGGCTTCGTGAGGCTTTGGATACGACCTTTGACCCGATTCACACTTCGATTCGAGACCATTTGCATGATGAGGGTTCATTTCGAATGGTTCCTCTCCCCGAAGTTCCTTCTCCTGCACCAGAAATGATTCCAGGCCTTTCTGAACGTATGCTTTCTCGTCTTCAGAAGGGATGGCCGAAGATGGATGCGACCTCACGTGCTTCCGCACTCAGTGAGTTGATTTTGCCGACGCTCGTCAATCCTACTCTTTCGACTCCACGGCTCGAAGAACTCGTTTGGCACCGACTGGTCATTGGAACTTCGGATGTTGATGTGATGAGTCAAGTGTTCTTGGCCGAAAAAGCATGGCCAGATGCTACCGGCCAAGCCAAAATACACGCATCTAAACTTGCTGATTTATTTCTGCAAACAGGTCTTCTTCTGTGAAAGAAATCATCGACGGGTTGAAACCTCATAACCCACTGGGACATACATGGCGATTGAACGATTACTTACTGGTAGCATCCGTGACCAAGTTCAAGATTTAATGTCAACTGAAGATTTAGTGATTGAAGCGTTTCGCGATTTAGTCAAAGATGAACTCAAAACACACATTCGTAGTAAGGTCGAAGAAGACCCTGAATTGAAAGCTGAAATTAAGGAAGCCGTTGCCTATTATTTCCATACCAAGGCTCGAACTGTATATGCAGAACTCAAAGCTACTCGTGCAGCAACTCGTCTTGGTCTTCGTCTCTTACCTGATGACCTCCAAGGTGAAGTTGGTGAAGCAGTTGTTTCTCTTTTCGAGAAGGAACTCGGGGCTCTTCTAGAGAAGGCACTTTGAGCCTTTGAGGGCACTGTTAGGCGCTTCTATTATGTGCCATGCGCGCTGCGTCGATTACAGGGTGAAGTCATGAAAGCACGTCCGTTCTTGTTTGTGTTGATTTTTATCGCCTCGATGATGTCACCACTTGTTGACTCTTTTGTGGGCACTGCAATGGCGGAAGATACACGTGTTTGTTGCGATTCAGTTGAAGTTGACCTCCACCTACTTGGTTCTGCATCTGCAGGTTCCATGTCTCCATTTTCTCAAGACCTCACAGATTCCACCACCGCAGCAACCATTGCGAATGCAGTGACTTCTGAAGAAACCGTTGGCAAATGGGTCTTGCCAAATGTTTGGCCAGGTACCATTCCAGCCGATACATGGAAAGTTTCGATGAAATATGAAGTCAGTGATGCAGCCAGTGTTCAAGTCAATGCTACGGCCACTTTGAAAATTGGAAGCCAAACTTTCAGTGCAACAACTGACCCAGGAAGTTCATTTTTAGCCCAAGGAACTGGAACACTTACTTTTGATATTGATGTTGATGCAACTTCGATTTCAGATAAAGGGGCAATAGAACTCACCCTTACTGCACGCTCAGTTGTGTTTACTTTGCCTACGGGCGATGCGAAATTAGAATTCTTGTGGGGTTCTGAAGAAAGTGATTCGACCGTCGAGGCGAATATTCCGCTCTTCGATCTTACTTTACTTGACCCAGAAGTCGAAGGTTCAGAAGTTTATTTTTCAGTCGTCATTGATTCCAACTGGGGGATGGATGTTCTTTCCAAATCCGATTCACTCGAAATGAGGGTTGGAGGAACCGCACTCACCGGTGACCCAATTGAAACGACACTTGGAGATGGCGTTCGGGTCACTTGGACCTGGGAAGGTGCTAAAGGCGGTATTGAAACGGTGACGGTCGAGACTCGACTGGTCATTGAAGTGGGAAGTGAAGCACTCTCTGGTTCAACGACTTTTGAAATTGAAACATTCGATTCATCAGGTGGTACCGGTACTTACTATCCACCGGAGGAGCCTTTGAAGACGAATGGTGACGGGAGTCCATTGTCCGTTACCGGTACTTTCTCGCTTGATTCCTCAGATGGGAATGTCCAACTTGAACGTGAGACTCGAATTGAAATTGGTGGGGAAATGGCATTCTGGATGCGCTGGGGAATGGACCACATCGGCGATGAAGTAACCAGTCTTTCTCCAGTGTTGAAAAGTTTCAATGCTGGAAGTGTAAGTGACGATGAACGAGTTAGTCGAACGATTGAAGATATTGAAATCATCGAATTTGAAAAGCAAATGTTGAGCACTTCGGGCTCTGGACTGAGTACATATTACCTCTTTGAAGGACTTGGATTTGATGTAGAAGAGTTACTCGGGTACAAAACAAAAGATTTCGATGCGCTTTCAATCAGTCTGGATTTGAATGGTGAATCGAACGTTGTGAACCACCCAGTGACTTTGATCATCACTTCGACTAAAGTTCTCGATAGCGGTGTACGTATTCGTCTTCTTGAAGAATTCATTCGTGTACAGCCCTCACCGTTGTGGAGTAGTTACACTCTTTCTCTCAGTGGTTCAACAACAGCCATGTCTTCCTTTGCTGGAGCAGCTGTGAATCCTCAAGGAGTTATTTCTGTGAGCCATTCTCGTCTTCCTTGGGGTGAATCGCTTAGCGTCGAGGGAGAAAATATCGACCAAGACGAAGAATTTAGAGTCATGGTGACTCCAACTAATTCACCAACTCATAGCCCACTACCGCTCCTTCTGATGGTTATTTCAGCCCTTGGATTAGGATTCATGGTAGCATTACGGTTTGCACGTAACCGTGTTCGAAAGGTCTTGTATATTGAACTGATTTTGATTCCATTCGTTGCCCTCATTCATTTCTTTGCCTATCCCCCATTATTTGTTGGCGGGGCGGTTGGAACTTCTGTTCTCATTTGGTGGCTTACGGCCGTCACAAGTCCACGTTCACGCACAAATCTAACAGAAGACGCGGTAACGCTTACAACACCAGTGATTCCATGTCCCGCTTGTTCGACTCCAAACCCAGTTATGAGCCCTGAACGACCTCTACGGTTTGCTTGCGTAGGTTGCGAACGAGTCATCAAAATTGTTGCTTAATCAAAGTTTGAGACCTTTGAGAGAAGACACTAATGAACTGGCTTGTTGGTAATCCGACGGAGAGAAGTATCCTGCGAATTCACCATCAGAGTTTACCGCAACAACTGCTTGTGGTGCTCGCTTTTGGATGTCTGAGAGAACTGCTTTGAGTGTTTGACTGAGCTCGACTTCGAGGAAATCCATTTCCATCCATTCAGAACATTTTGCAGTACTGGAATCAACATTGTCGGCAAAAGCCTTGAGGAATTGTCGGTGTCCAAGAACGCCCTTTGTTTTTGATTCTTCATCGAGGACAACGAGAATACCACCACTGATGGTGAGGAGTCTTCGGGAGCCTTCAGCCATCGTGTCATCGATGCCAATGGTCATGTGTTCATCATCAAGGTCTAAATCTGCTACTGTCTTCGACATGTTCGCCACTGTTCTGCGCTTTGAGTTTCGACCTATCATCCTTCCCTTGAAATAAATTTCAAGAATGTGTGAAGATGAGGGTTGTACTGTCAATCACCCGTGCATAGCCAATTCTTTCGAGTTGGACCATTGTTCCTTCGGGATAAGAATGCGTTTCGAGTTTCCCTTCAACATGCTTCACCTCACCGTCTTCTGCAACCAGAAGAGTGGCGTTTGTAGTACTCGGCTCTGGGAGCCAATGGATAATTGGTCGGCGGTCATTTCGGTCAATAGAACCCATTACCGCCTTCTTCCCTTCAATGTGAATGTTGGCAAATCCCTTCAATCGTACTTCGGACTTCAAGAGATCTTCTCGTTCAACCCACAGGGTTTTCTTCGAGATATCGAATGTACGCATCCCTCGACTGGAGTGGTTTGGATGAACCTCGACTTGTACTTGATTCGGATGCTCTCCATCGAGTGTAATGCTTTCAGGTTGACGAATGAACGACAAACGTGGTGCATCATCATCGATACTTTTGGTATTATGCGAAAACAAGGTTGAAAGTGGAACTGAAATATCCTTCTGAGTGACACCCAATTCGACCCAAAAGTCTCGCAATGCCTTGGCAGTAATTCCTCGGTTTCGTAGAGCAGTCAGTGTTGGTAATCTTGGGTCGTCCCATCCGGTGAACAATCCCGCTTCGATGTCTCTTCGCATTTGCGAGGTTGAGAATCCTCCCCATTCGTGAACCTTTACTCGTCCCCAGTATGTTGTTTCTGGATAGGTCCAGCCAAAGTGCTCATAGAGCAACACTTGCTTCCGAGTCGAGTCCATGAGGTCTTTGCCACGAATGATATGAGTGACGCCTTGGATTTTGTCTTCAACGGCACTCTGGAAATCAAGAAGCGGCCAAACACGGTATTTGGAGCCAATTGATTCGCGTGGGTGAGGGTGTTCTGCCGTATTTTGAATTCGCAATGCAGGCCAATCACGGAGTGCAGGGTTTTTCAAATCCATTGCGGTTTTGACACGAACAACCGCATCACCTGGGACAAAGGTACCGTCCATCATTTTGGTCCAAAGTTCAATGTTCAAGGAAGGGGTATTGTCTCGGCAAGGGCATTCGGTTTTGCTGACACGGAATTCCTTGAAAGTTTCTCCACTGCATTGACACACATAGCCAAATCCTTCCTCAAGCATCTGTGTTGCGTGCTCGTAATAATGAGGTATCTGGTCACTTGCAATGACGATTCGATGGGGTTTGAATCCAAGGAGCCATTCTGCTTCTTCGGGGATTTGTTTGTATGCTTCAGGTAGTGGTGGTTTAACCACAGTATCTGTGTCATCGAATCGAAGAATCAATTCCCCATCCCATTCTTTGGCATAGTCTCCATTGATGACAATTCCACGTGCGTGACCAAAGGAAAGCGGACCGTTTGGATTTGGAGCAAAACGAAGTACGACTTTTCCTTTGACTGCATTCTTGAGTTCAGGGAGGCCTTCACGACGCTCTTTCTTCTCTCTCTTCTCCAAGAGATGTGGAGCTTCTGCTTCCAAGATTGCTTGTAGAGCGGATATTCCCTGTTCCGTAGCCATCTTATTTGCATCAGCTACGGCCTTAGCAATCAATGGTGAGATAATTTTTCCATGTTCTCGAAGGTCACTTCGAGTCCCCATGAGACGGCCAATGACCGAACCTGGGGCTGCTTTGCCTTCGTATTCAATTGCATTTTGCAGAGCAAGATGTCTGAAGGCGGTGAGCGTTTCTTCATCAGGTGTCCAAGTCATGGGGCTCAACCTTTCCTGCAACCCTTGCTTCATCAACTGCTCGCTTGAGGACCGAACATTTTGTCAAAAAAGTGTTCTTTGGTTTTCATCGGTAAAGGGTCGTTTTGGTGGTTCGACTCCATACATTTCCACCCATGCTCTGGATACAGTTTTCCACGACCAACGCAGTGCTGGGTGTGGCTCAGGTCCACGCAGTAAGTCTGGTAAGGCCGCTTTGGTATTCGGATCTGCTGGATAGCCCGAACCTAAAGGCCGTCCAATTTCCTCAGTCAATTGTTCGATGATACGGTCACGCTGAACCTTGGCGAGGATACTAGCCATGCCGACAATTGGATAGGTTGAATCTGCCTTATGTTCAGAATGAATGGTTGAATCGGGCCAAGGCCATTGTGGCATTCGTGCTGCAATCCGGTCGGTGAATCGCTGTTCATTGACATCACAGGCGTCGTTCAGTACAGTAAGTGGCTCAGGTACCTGTTGTCGAATCTCAATCAATGCTTCAGAAAAGAGTTCAACTTCAAGAAGATTCAATCCCGTGGATTGGACACCATGGTCGACACGCTCAGGCCCGCATATAATTAACGAAAATTTCCATCCTCTCTCTCGTGCTTGAAGATGGAACCATTCGACCAGTTTGACCCTTTTTTTATGCGTCAAATCTTTTGAATCCTTTACCCCGTGTTCAACCAACATTTCGATGTCACCCGTCGGTATTGCTACAGCACCTACAACCAATGGTCCAAGAACGGGGCCTCTTCCTGCCTCATCCATTCCTACGTGCCACATGATCTCACCTAAATGTCGAAGTCATCTTCGCTTGTTGGCAGAGGAACTGATTGGGACGTCGTGGTTTTTGGTTCTGGTGTAGGAGTGACTGGAGATTGAAGTAGCGTATTGGCAACGGGAGGTAGTGCAACCTTACTTGCTTGGGTTTGGCCCAATAAGGTATCAGCAGATGTAGCCTCGTTCGAACTGTGGTATTGCAATACTGTCGTGGCTGCTTGGGTTAATGCTGGATTGACAGGCTCACTGGTTTCCTTGTAGGCCCCTGCTCGTCTTTGGAAGTCTTCTTTGAACTCTTCTGAGCGAACCTTCACAGAAGTATCCTGAGGGACTTCTGGCGTAGTTTCACTGAATTTAGTCATCCAGTCACCAGCCACTTTAGGGTCTTCTTTCCGATACATTTCTTCACGCTGGCGTTGTTCAAGGTTCCTTTGGTTTCGTGAAACTATAGCCTTGAAAATAACGACACCCGAAAAGAGTACGGCACATATCATCAAAAACCACGCTTTGAAAATTTGGATACCTGTTGAGAACATTGCACCCAAATCAAAGGAATCATCAACCTCATCTTCTTGCCACGGGATTCCTTTGTAGTCGCTTTGACTGGTATGAATGAAAAGGGTGTCTGGCTCGAATTGTGAACGAACCGTGGTATTGATCCATACGGTACCGTTACTTTGCTGGTCGGTAGGTAAATCAACCCAAGCACGTACAGTGCAAAAGCTACCGATTTGGATTCCACTCAGTTCAAAAGAACGAGGGAACTCTATATCTTCTTCATAGATGGCGTTTGAGGGAGGTAGGAAGGCCATATTGGTTACGTGCGAGGATTGTAACTGGACCAAAAGTCCGTCCGCAGTATTTCCTTGATTCTGAAGAGTCATAGCGATTGAAAGTCGGCCATCACTGTCGAATTCTTCAATGACATCGGTAAATACCCATTTGATAACAGGTGCTATTTTCACCGGTACCCGTGCAATTCCAACGAGCGTATCGGTATTGAGCAAACGGACTTCCACAACAACATCTCCCAATTCAAATGCAAGTGCCGAGGAGATTGCTGTGATGTTGACTATATCTTGTTCAACCAAAGCGTTTGGTCCAATTTCAGTTGTCGATACAAGGAGTTCTGCGTTGACAAAGTCTGGTACTTGCGTCAAGATGAACTCGTAACTATCAACGGCATTCCCAGTGTTTTCAATCGCCACTCGAGCGCCACATGAGGCATTTGGAAGCAGTTCTTGACATGAGTTTGTGAGCAATTCGACCGTACCGTTACGTTGCCAATCGATTGAGGCACCGACGTCAATGGTCTGCATTCGAACCAGAGCGCCATTTGCATACACTCGCAATCGAATGTCTATTTCACCAAAATACTCAAGCGGGGATTGGAATCCAATCTCGATGGTTCTGGATTCATTTGGTTGGAGAATGTTCTCTTCTAAGCCTCCGAACAGAGCAATTGTCCAACCGTTGGTCGCAATTCGGTCATCGATGAGAACGCCTTCAATTGGTTCGCCATCTTCAGAAATGGCTTGAAGTTCCATATTGATGACATTCTGAGCGTTTCCATTGTTCCGGACTGAAATTGGAATTCGGTCGTTCCCTCCCGGTCTGAGCAGTAAGTCGTCAGCCGCATCGTCGATGGTGACATTGTGATACACATTCATCAGCAAGTCAAATGACCATTGCGAAACAGCACCATCAATCCCTGATACAGCCTTCAATTGGAAGCGAGGTCCGGTATATGAAAGCGGTGCACCATCGATAATTTCTGGCACATCAATCCAAAGGAAAACATAACTCAGAGAATCCGGTTGAAGCGTTTCATATGCATTCACTCCTTGAGTTGTGTTCATTGTCCAACCCCAATTCCATTCTGTTTGCGAATACAAATTATAGGTGATATTGTCTTCTAAAGTAGCATTATTTGTGATGTTCATTGCAACGGCTGTTCTGGTTCCAGGTGTAGCAATGAAGGAGGACACACCTGTTACACCAAAATTGAGATTCGAGTAGGGTGCTACTCTGGATTGAAAGTCTTCAATTTGAAACCATGTCGGGTCGTTTTCGGAAGTGAAGTTTAATGATAAATTATACACACCGAATTCGGTATCGGCATCAGCAGTCAAATTGAATTTAACCTGTCGCAGATAGCCACTCTCGACAAATTTCGAATGAGGTAATCCGGTTGCAACGAGTCCATCCACTTCGGAGACAAGTTCGAACGAATAGGTGTCATCAAGATCGCCAGTGTTATGGAGTGTGAACAAAACTTCAATGAATTCATTTTGATGAAGAGTCAGTTGATTGAGTCCAATCACATCCAGTTCCACACTTCTGGCAAGGGGTGCAGATGTGTCTGCTTCAGCAACTGCCAAGGGAACAATTGAATGCAACACAATGAGCATCACAATGAACACTCTGCGCATAACCGCTCCACAGAGTCAAGCACTTCAATCTCTCTCAAAGTGTGCATCACAATGTTTCGTAGTCTTCATCAAGCAGATGAATCTCGGAATGCTATGGCACCACTTTGGCCCTTTGGCAAAAAGAAACAACCTCTCATGCTCGATGAACCAGAGCCGGAACCGATCATGTATCGAAAAAATGCAGAAGAAACTGAGGAAGTTTTGGCAGACACATCGCATCGTGAGTCAGTCGATTACAAAGCCGCAGTATCGTTGTTTGGTAACGGGGATACGACGGTTAAACGGGCTGAAGAACAATCACAATTCTATGAAGGTCTTGTCGATTCTTCAACACTTGCTGTGGCTGCTGAAACCTTCACATGGGTTCATCATACCGATGGCTACCATTACAAACAACTCGAAAGCGGAGCATTTGATCCAGTTCCACACGAAAAAAGTGCAGACGGGGCGTATACGCCTTACCAGTCTTAAACCGGGTCTGGAAGTACTGACTGCAATGCTGCAATATCAAATTCAGCTCCATTCAATGGAACCCGTAATTCGTATTGTGCGCTCACAGCAGGGTCCATTTCGCCAAAACAGCCAACATGTACGCCGTCGATGACCACCTTTGCACATCG
>TARA_B110001450_G_scaffold123022_1_pt1 | contig 11140 bp, 10 predicted proteins | sample TARA_B110001450 | Tara Oceans TARA_B110001450 (sample SAMEA4396538) | marine metagenome | biome: Polar Biome; feature: [SRF] surface water layer (ENVO:00010504); material: water (ENVO:00002006), including particulate matter (ENVO:01000060) such as... | depth 5 m | reverse complement strand
CCGCGTTGTTTCAGCGAGATACAGGCGTGCGTTTTGTGTGATGCATGCGCTGAGGTCTTGATATCAGCGATTCTATAGCCTTAACTCAGATGCTCATTTGGCGAGGGTAGGTTTTGGAGAGCAGATTTTAAAAGAGAAGCGCGTCCGTGGCTTATTTAGCATGCCTATGAACACCAGCTTGTATGTCTGACAACAACGGATTGGGTGTGTTGCAGAGCAGCAGTTAAGAGCCATAATGCAATAATCAAAATCAGCCCACCACCTGACTAAAAATTACTCAATAATAGTATCGCGTTTAGCCGTTGGAATATGCGCCTTTTTTTGAAGTACGCATCCCATTGTTTACTAACGCTTCTGCGAAAGTGACAGCTGCAGAAACACCATCGATCACAGGCAAACCAAACTCTTGGCTTAGTTGCGCCATTAAATCCGCCATCCCAGCACATCCAAGCACAACAGCTTCGGCATTGTCTTTTTCTATTGCTTCACAGATCTCGGATCTAATTTTAGACAAGGTTGCAGGATCGCCTTCTTCTAGTTTGAGAACAGGGATATCTGTTGCCCGTACGCGCACGCACTTCTGAGCAAGCCCATAATTAAGCAAATTATTTTCAAGTCCTGGCACAGACCGAGACAAAGTTGTTATAACGCTAAACTTGGTCGCGATCATACTGGCCGCGTGATATGCGGCTTCTCCAATACCCAGAACAGGGACCGAGACCAAAGTGCGAACAGCATCAAGCCCCGTATCGTCGAAACAAGCTATAACGATGGCATCAACATCAGGATGTAACTTGATCTCATCCAATAGACCCGGCACACATGTAGCAACGTCTAAGAATCCTTGAATACTTGTGGGGCCGTTTTGAGGATTTACCGCTACAATTTCTGTATCTGGACGTGCAACAGCTCTTGCAGCAGCACCAATCTTTGTCGTCATTGAGGTCGTTGTGTTGGGATTTATTACTAAAATTTTCATGCCAGATTAAACCTCGCCGCCAAGATAGGCCGCTTTGATACGGTCATCGTGTAACAGCTCTTTGGAGATGCCTTCGATCACGACGTTGCCAGTTGCCATAGCATAGGCGCGGTGTGAAATACTCAGCGCCATTCTCGAGTTTTGCTCAACCAAGAGAACTGAAACACCTTCGTCGCGATTAATAGCCACGATTGAACGCGCGATATCCTGTACCAATTTAGGTGCAATGCCCAAACTGGGTTCATCGAGCAACAATAACTTTGGTTTGGCCATTAGTGCTCGGCCAATCACCATCATCTGTTGTTCACCACCCGACAACGTACCAGCTGCTTGGCTATAACGTTCTTTCAAGCGTGGAAACCGTTCCAAGATACTATCTAGCGTGACTTGAATGTCGGCCTTATCGTTGCGTGTGAAAGCCCCCATCATCAGATTATCTTTGACTGACATGAATGGAAAAACGCGCCGGCCTTCTGGCACCATAGCAATGCCCCGTTTTACAATGTCTGACGGGTCAGTGCCGTCAACGCGTACACCTTCAAACGTTACGGACCCTTTCGCAGGTTTTGCAAGACCTGTAATAGCACGCAAGATTGATGATTTGCCCGCACCATTGGCACCGATCAAGGCGACCGTTTCCCTTTGATTGACGCTCAGCGAAACACCTTTCAGGGCATATACGTGATCGTAATATAGTTCGACATCTTTGAAATCTAACATGGTTGTCATGGCTTACATCCCGATCTCATCGTCGGCACTACCCAGATAGGCCTCGATGACTTTCTCATTATTTTGAATTTCAGACGGAGTGCCTTCAGCGATCTTCTCACCAAAGTTCAACACAATGATACGATCCGAGATACTCATTACTGCCGGCATATCATGTTCAACCAACATCACAGTGACGCCACGTTTGTCACGGACCGACCGTACAAGATCAACCATGCGCATCGTTTCATCATGGTTCATGCCCGCAAAAGGTTCGTCCAATAGCAGCACTTTGGGATCTGTTGCTAGGCCAATTGCGATACCAAGAGCACGTAAACTACCTTGGGGCAGATTGCTTGCTTGTTCATTGCTAATCTCTGACATTTCCAAAAACTCTAACAACTCGTCGGCATATTTTCCGAAAGCCTTCACATCTTCCTTAGCTGCCTTGGAACCTAAGAAGTATCCAGAAAGGGATGCCTTCGCCCGTAAGTGCTGCGCGACCACAACGCTCTCGTGTACTGTCATACTTTTAAAGATAGTGGTTTCCTGAAACGTTCTGACGACCCCTTTTCGTGCCACAATATGCGGTTTAAGGTTCGAAATGCGCTCACCGCGATATATCACTTCTCCTGAAGTGGTTGGCGTGAATGAAGAGATCATCTTAAACAGAGTGGACTTTCCCGCGCCGTTTGGTCCGATCACAGATAGGATTTCATTTTCGGCCACATCAAAGCTGATGTCATTGTTCGCAATCAATCCACCATATTTTTTGGTGACATTTTTGACCTGTAGAAGCGTATTCATTTATTATCTCCCTTGCGAAAACTAAGGCTTAGTAAACCATTGGGCAAGAATCGTATAATCAAAATTAGGAACGTGGAATAGATCAACATTTGGTATTTGCCAAATTCAAACAAAAGGTCCCAACCAAAATATAATACCAACGTGCCAAGCATTGGACCAAACACATACCCCAAGCCACCAAGGAAGCAGTTCAACATAAAGTTGATGGAATCTGCTACCTGAAAACTAGACGGATATACTGATTGCGCAATTGATCCAAACATTGCACCGCCAATACCACCAAAAAAGCTGGAAATAGCAAAGATGACGATGCGAATATATGAAATATTTACCCCTATTGAACTGGCTAACTCTTCGTTTTGCTGCATCGAGCGGCAAAGGTGTCCAAGGCGTGAGTTCACCAATCGGTAAAGGGCGATATAAGTTATTATCATCAAGATACATGCAGTGTAATAGAATGCCAATTTTGTGTTATCCATTGATGCGAAATCAGGTATGATAGTAATGCTAAACAGAGATATACCTGAGGGCAAAGGAATGGATGATATTCCCTTAGCGCCGTTTGTTATTGGCAAGGCAAGTGCAGTCAATGTGACGACCTGCGTTAGGACCAACGTGATCATCGCGAAGTAAACACCTCGCAAACGCAGGATTGGCAATCCAATCAAAATTGCAACCAGTGCCGCGAACAAACCTGCCACCGGCAGAGATATCCAAAACGACCATCCTGCTTTCACCACCAAAATGGCGGAAACATAGGCTCCGATCAAGGCAAACGCGCCTTGGCCGATATTAATTCGACCTATATAGAATGTTAACCAAACCCCAGCACTTGCAATTGCCAACAGTGCTACTGATGTCAGCGTAAAAAAGAAATCCCAGCGGCCTGTTGCTGCAATGGCAAACGGTACGCCCACAAAGATAGCGAAAATAAAAATGCCAACGCCAATAAGTTGTTTTGTGGAAAAGTTTAACATCTGATCAACCCCACGGCTTGCCCATCAGACCCTGAGGTCGGATGGCTAAGAAAATCATCAATGAAACGAAGATTAATAAATAAGTGATATCACCATATTGATAAAGTAATGCGAGACCAATGGCCTCCATAAAGCCCAGAATAATACCACCCCAAATTGCACCTGATATCACGCCAGCGCCGCCGATCATGACCATCATGAAAGCTTTGATGGATGTTGGTCCACCCATGCCTAAGTTCATGCCCGTGATGGTGACCAGTAGACCTCCAACCAGACCTGCAAGCATCGCGCCAAGTGCAAATCCGATCATTGAATAACGATCCACATTCACGCCCATTAATTGTGCTGCTGTGCGATCTTGGGCCAATGCGCGTAAGGCACGACCAGTCTTTGTATATTGCATAAGGCTAATAAAAGCGACAATCGAAAATATTGCCAACAAACAAATTAGTATTCTATCGTAAGGCATTATTAAACGGAAATCATAGTTAAACACGCCCTCGACAATTTTCGGTACGCCGCGTTGTTTTTCACCAAATACCAACAAGATTACTGCATCTAGGAAGAATGCAATGCCGGCCGCTAGCAACATTGTGCTTTCTTCGCGGGTCGATCCTTTGATCACAGGCGCAAACAGATATCTCTCTATCAGCGCGCCTAGGATTGCGAGCGTGAAACATGACATTGTTAAGGCCAATATAAAAGGTATGCCCCATTGGCCATAAAATGTATAAGTGACAAATCCGCCGATTACATACATCTGCCCATGGGCAAAGTTGAGGACGTTCATCAGGGCAAATATCAGGGTCAAACCAAGTGCGATCATCGCGTATTGGGACCCAAGATAAACGCCATTGGCCAATATCTGTTCCATGAGTGTTTTCTTTCTTGAAAAGCCCCGGACCAAGGTGGTCCGGGGCTCTGTTCAAGGCAAGCCTGAACAGAGGGGGTTTTAGTCTACTTCAGCTACGAACAACGTCTCGAATGCGCCATTCTGATAAACATTTACCACCAATGGTACAGCTACCTGACGGCGTTGGCCGAATGAGGACATACCAACATAACGTAGCTTTGCATCGCCGTTCATGTAGGGGTTAGGTGCTTCGAACGTATCCATCGTAGTTTTAAAAGACTCTACATCAGTGATTGCAGCTGGATCAGCTTTTAGAGTTTCAAGAATGTACTCCAACGCATAAACCTTGGTGTTAGACTCGTCATTGTATTCACCAAACATATCTGTGTAACGCTTAACGAATTCGTTCATCATTGGTGACGCCAACTCTGGCGTTGATGCACCACCAACTGAGATGAAACCATTCGCCAAATCACCGGCACCCTCGGCCAGAACACCAGCATCTTGTGCTGTCTCTGTAGAAATCAGCCCTGCAAAGCCTAATTCACGTGCAGAACGGATCAACTGAGGTGCATTCGCAGGCGATACACCAGACAGAACCAATAGATCAGGGCGTGAACGCATAATGGGAGTTAAAACTGGTGTAAAGTCCGTTGTATCTACTTGATAAGTAACGTTGTCAGAAACGACATCGAGACCTAGAGCTTTGGCCGCTGCGACTCCACCATCGCGTTGGCTCAGCGGATCAGATTCGTTAGCTGCAATGAAGGCTACGGTTTTGACACCCTTTTCTTCCATCATATATTTGTATATGGCCGGACCTGACTGATAGTTTGCAACCATTCCTAGGACGGCATTAGACGCAGGCGCTTGATAAAGTGATTTTGGAAAAGCATACGGGAAATACATAATCCCACTTGATTCTGCCACTGGCCGCACAGCCGCTGCGCCATCGTCAACGTTCGGACCAACAACATAGTGAATACCTTGTTGCGCCATTTTCTCCATGCCCGCAATTGCGCGCTTAGGGTCTTTCTGGTCATCGAAAGAAACAATTTCGATATCATATGTCGTGCCACCAATTGTGTAGCCGCCAGTTTCATTGATCCAAGCCGCGCGTGCTTCCATTGAACGTTGGTTTGATATTCCCCAAGCAGCAGCTGGGCCACTGGTCACACCAACAAATCCAATTTTCAGAACTGTATTTTCGGCAAATGCTACCGTCGCTTGAAGCGCAGTAAGTGTTACTGCAACTAACGTTGTTTTGAATAATGTTCTACGTCGCATCATTTCTAATCTCCCTTTAATTTTAATTTTGACGTTTAATACGTTTTTCATAGACGGCCGTTTCATGGAAAGACCAAGCTTGCCGTATGTTCATATCACGATTGTTAACAATTTTTGTCAACGCTTTTTTTCAAGTAGTCGACAATGATTTGCTCTCGGACATATACTCCTTTGACTTTAGATATTAAATTCAGCATATACTGATAAAGCAGTCACTCCTGAAAGGCCCTATTGTGAGTATCAAAGCTGATGAAAATGCGTGGACTCAAAAAGATATTTCATCTGATCCAGATGAAAATCTGATTGTAGAGCGAATCTACAGGGCCGTTATGGAACAGCGACTTGCGCCGAAGACCAAACTTAGCGAGTCGCGTTTGTGTGACACTTTCGGTGTAGGACGCATGCGTGTTCGGCGGGCACTATTACTTCTGTCAAGCCAGGGGATTGTCGACCTTCATTCAAATCGTGGCGCATATGTTGCTTGCCCCGATAAATCCGAAGCGAACGATGTTTTTGCGGCTCGTTTGTTGATTGAACCGCCGCTAGTACGTCTGCTGGCGCAAAGCGCGAATAATATCAATTTGACGCTTCTTACGGAACATATCGCTCTAGAAGATGCTGCCCGTAGCGAGAACCAGCGTACAGAAATTATCCGTCTTTCAGGTGAGTTTCACACGAAGCTTGCCCAAGCAACTGGAAACAGTTTCATCTCGCGGATGATGAAAGAACTCGTCACACGTACGTCACTTATCGTTGGGTTGTTTGGCTCTTCGGAGAACGCCACGTGCCCTGAAGATGAACACGCCAATATATTGCATGCGATCCAAGCTTATGATCAAGACCAAGCTGCCAAACTATTAATTTCCCATCTAGATCATATTCAAAATGGCCTTAATATGGATTCTCGGGCTGAACCCAAGGACGATTTGGCAACTATTTTAGGCTAAGCTAATTTCAAAGATGGCATTGTCAGATAAACTTGACACAACATCGGTTGGTCCTTATTCAGGCTGATGATAACAGAAAACCTATTTAAGTACCTCAAAACTTCGAATACTTGCGAAACCTGATGCTTGATCTACTTAGTCAGCCGACGCCCTCCTATCTTTTCAGCAAGGCAATTTTTGCTCCGTCAGTGATTTCGACTATTTTTTTGGAATGCGCCCTGAACGATACGGTCCATAACCATTGCAAGAAAAAGGATTGCGAAACCACCCAACAGACCAGGACCTTTGGCCGCGTACTGTAGTGCTTGGAGGATTTCCTTGCCAAGCCCTCCGCCGCCGATCAATGAGATGATCACTACCATGGACAGACACATCAGGATGGTTTGGTTCACGCCTGCCATGATCGACGGCATTGCCAGTGGAATTTCCACATCCTTAAGCTTTTGCCATGGGGTCGCGCCGAAGGCGTCTGCAGCCTCCGTGATGCTTTCGGGCACGCCGCGCATTCCCAGGGCCGTCAGGCGGATCACCGGAGGCATACCGAAGATAATCGTCGCCAGGATGCCCGGCGGATTGCCTGTGCCGAAGAATGCAATAATCGGAATAAGGTAGACGAAGGCGGGCAAAGTCTGCATCAGGTCCAGCACTGGCTCGGCCATGCGGTAGGCGCGTTTGGATTTGCCGAACCAGATGCCCAATGGTACCCCAAGGACCACGCATAAAAGCACTGCAGCACCCACCAACGCAACGGTCTCCATCGCCAAAGACCAATAGCCCAACAAGGCGGTATAAGCCATTGTTGCCACCGTGAAGGTTGCCACGCGCGGGCCTGCCGCGCGCCAGGCGATCACAGCAATGAACAACATTACAACAGGCCAAGGCGAACCATTCAACGCCAAGGTCAAAGCATCCAGTACTGCGCGTACTCCGGTGACAATTCCGTCGAACGTATCGCTCCCAGCGATCGCTGCTGCGTCGATCCGTGCCTCCATCCAACTGGCCAGCGCTGAAAACAATGTGCCGTTGCCCTCGCCAAGAAACAGGGCCGAACTTCGGTCCTCAGGAAACTCATCCAACAGCGCCAGGGAATCGCTTACTGTGAATTTATAGATAATCAGCGGTCCGGTTAGCGCGGTCAGAATCATTCCGAGTATCACGTTTTGCAACTTGCGGCCGCTTTCCGTGCTCTCGGCGTCGATCCGCCAGTCCGAATATTGTTTCTCATAGGCGGTATTTGCATAAATACCCTGTAATAACTTGAAGACGAGCAACAGGATAATTCCCGTCAACATTATGCCAAAGGCCTCGCCCTGGGCAGCTGCAGCTTGCTCAAGTGTCATGTCGGCCGTGCTTTGCAGGTTGCTTGCCAATTTGTTGAACCGGTCAATATCGGCACGTTCGGTGGCGGCGGCGGCCCTGTCCAGCATATCCTGCGCACGGGCCTGCTGACGCTCGGCGCGTTCGGCCAGATCGGCGCCTGGATTTCCCCAGGCACCGCGCCCGATCTGCACCCAGGCAATTACTTCTAGAACTAGGAAAGTCCAGAACATACCCCAAATTGCACGGCTGGCTGACCAGAGAGGGCCCAGCACGGCGGCCCAGAGGTTGAAAGTTTTGGGCAACCAGTTGGTTGCGTCGTGAATCTTGTGAAACACGTCAGAGTAATAGGCGCTGCTTGGTCCGGCAAACGCGGCGATCGAAGCGTCGAGCGCTTCGCGGTCAACCTCAATATTGGACGCGGAGGTTACTTTGACTTCGGTTGATGGCTCAGTCATCTTTGCCTCCCTGGATGCCGCGCAGCAGGCACGGTTTGGTTACGATACCGACATCGGTTCCACATTCGGTGATCACGATCGGTTGCTCAGTTCCGACGGAGAGATCGATCAGTCGATCCAGATTTGCTCCGTGATCGGCGCGCGGTGCACCGTCAAGCGAGCGGGAGTAGCTCTCTAACGGTTCCATAATTGAATGTGCCTTTACCAGTTTCAATTTGGAGATTCCCTGCACAAACTCGCGCACATAGTCGTCAGCAGGCTGCATCACGATCTCTTCCGGAGTGCCTATCTGCACGATCACCCCATCCTTCATGATAGCGATGCGGTGGCCGATGCGGATGGCCTCGTCCAGGTCGTGGGTGATAAAAAGTGTGGTCTTTTGCAACTGCGTCACAAGCGTTTTAAACTGGTCCTGCAATTGCAGACGGATGAGCGGGTCGAGCGCCGAAAACGGCTCGTCCATCAGCAGAATTTCGGGGTCTGACGCCAGCGCTCGGGCGATGCCGACACGCTGTTGCATGCCGCCTGAAAGCTCTTTGGGCAAGCGATCTTCATAACCGGTCAGGTCCACATGAGACAGCACGTGATCGGAAATAGCCCAGCGTTTCGATTTCGATACTTTGCGGATTTCCAGTGGGTATGCAACGTTGTCGCGAACAGAGCGGTGGGGCATAAGTGCCATGTGTTGGAATACCATGCCTATCTGTTGCGCTCGGATGCGTCTTAATTCGGCTGTGGATATGGCGGAGACGTCATGGCCAAGAAGTTCGATCTTACCGGCTGTGGGCTCTATCAACCGGTTGACGTGACGCAGCAAAGTGGATTTGCCCGAGCCAGAAAGCCCCATGATACAGAAGATTTCACCGCGCGGGACCTCAAATGACGCCCCCTGAACACCTACCACGCATTGAAAGCGGTTGAGGACTTCGGGCTTACCAATTCCTTCGGATTTGACGGCGGCCATGGCCTCTTCGGCGCGCGTACCGAAAATTTTCCAAACATCCGTTAGCTTGACTACAACTTCTGACATTTTTTTCCTACCAAATCTCAACCAGGCCGAGAGTGTGACCTTCGGCCTGGTTCAACAATTCCATATTCAATGATGGTGAGGATCGATCAGTCGGTCAGCCATCCCAGAACCTCGTCTTCGTGCTCCAGAACCCACTTGCTCGCGAAATCCATTGGATCCATTTTCTCTACCGAAAGTGCATAGGTGAAGCCAGAGACGGTATCGACGTCAAAGCTGGCGTTTCTTAGCATCGTCGCCACATTGGGGTGAGACTGCTCAAGAGCTTTGGCATAGTGAATTTGAAATTTGGCGGTAGCCCAGGCGACCGGAGCACTTGAGTTTTCCAGCCAATTCGGGCTTTCGTTTGGCTGCGTGATGTTCCACTGAGCGGGGTCATGTTCGGGTTCCTTGAGAATGGTCATATCATACAGTGAGAAGATGTAGTGAGGTGTATAGCAGAAGCCAGCCCATGGCTTGCCGGCAGATATGGCATTGGCCAAGTTGCCATAAGCAACTGTATCATCCAGTTCTTGAATCTCGAACGTCTGGTCGTACGCATAGGATTTCGCGCGAATTCTCTCAATGCTGGTTGCGGCCCAGCCAGTCGCACCGCCCCACAATTCGCCCAGACCATCTCCGTCTGTGTCGAACAGCGCCGCGACTTCGGGGTTGGTCAAATCTTCGATCGCTTCAATGCCGTGCGCACTGGCAGTGGCGGTGTCTACGCACATTCCCTGAAACGCGTTGGCGCCGTTTGGGTTCATCACCACCGAACCCTTTTCCTTGACGAAGGTGTCATGCAGGTTCTGTTGATTTGGCAACCATACTTCCGGATGAACATGGACACTTCCGCTGTCCATACCTTCGAAGAAAATGGGATTTGTGCCGTTTTGTAACTCGACCTCAAGACCGAGATTGGTTTCGATCGCGACCTTCAGAACATGTGCTGTCGCGCTGCCGGACGGCCAATTTGGCAGCCCGATTACAATGTCTTGAGCCAGTGCTGGCGTCGCAATCGCGGCGAATACTGCTGTAGTTGTAAGGTGTTTAAGTGTGGTTTTCATTTCTTCCTCCTGTTGATTTTCGATTTTTGTGTTGTTCTTGGTTTGGGTCTTCAGTGAATTCCTTATTAGATAAATTTGGGTAGTTTATAGCCATTCGCATAGACCTTGCGGATGGCGTCCAACGCTGTTCCTGTAGACATATTGTTGTCGAACCGGTCGGCGTGGACGATGCCCATATTGTAGGGTTGCTTCCCCTTGGTCATCCAGTGAGCTAGGAACTCGCCGCTGCCGCCTCCGGTTCCGATTCCCACATTGAATCCGGTTGCAAGCCAAAGGCCCGCATGGTCCTGCATGGGGCCGAGCATGGGTAATCCATCCGGTGTCCAGCACATAGGTCCATTATTAACGACCTTGATGCCAGCTTCTCCGAAGCTTGGCATGCGCTCGATTAATCGCTCCAGATGCGGCATGATGCGATCAAGTTCTGGCGGGAAAAGATCTTCCTTGAAATCGTTCGGAATGCCGTCCAATGCCCAGAATTTCGGTTCAGCCTCGTAAACGCCAGCGAGCACGCCATTGGCCTCTTGGCGCACGCTGCCGGAAACATAGCTGTCTCTCCAGGCGGGGACTTCATGTTTGAGCGCTTCTAGTGCCGGGATCGACTCTGTTATCATTTCCTGATGCTGGGTTGCGTAAATCGGGATATTCAAACCAAGTGGGTTCAACATTTCACGCGCCCAAAATGAGGTGGCGACCACAACGTGTGATGCGCGCAGAGCGCCGTTTGGCGTCTC
>TARA_B110001450_G_scaffold225705_1_pt1 | contig 11145 bp, 10 predicted proteins | sample TARA_B110001450 | Tara Oceans TARA_B110001450 (sample SAMEA4396538) | marine metagenome | biome: Polar Biome; feature: [SRF] surface water layer (ENVO:00010504); material: water (ENVO:00002006), including particulate matter (ENVO:01000060) such as... | depth 5 m | reverse complement strand
TGCGAAGCACCTGTGTTATTCTGAAGCGCTTCCGCTAGCGGCGCCGCGACTGGTGGACAAAGACAGCGCACAAACGAGCACGATGGACGCGACCAGCGCGAAAGCGACGACCGACAAGATACGAGGCCTTCACGCCGGCCTCAAAACCGCGGTGGAATCCGGTGAGGTCAGTGAGGAAAGCATACGCGAATGGAAGCAGACGACGGCGCAGCTCTTTAGGGAGTTCAATGGCTTTCGGAAGGCGGCATCAGCTGCGGACGAGCGGAGCCGCGCGGAGAGGGCGATGCTGAGGGAAGAGATGCGGGACGAGCTCGTTTCGCGGGAGGCGGTCGGCGCACGCACAGCGGAGCGGTACAGGGCGTTTGCGGAGCAAAGCAACTCGTCCTGCGGCGCGTTGTTCGATCGCGCCGCGAGGACCGCTGCCGCGATAGAGATGTCCATTGATGACATTTCCAGGCATGCGCTAAGCGTAAACCAAGGAACGGTATTGTTGCACGAGCAGATGGACCAGAATGGAGCTTGATTTCAGCATCCGCCATAGCGCGGAGGCACCTCGCGAGGAGAGCTCGACCGACGAGGTGGCGAGCTCCAAGCGATCCTTGTCGCCGGTGCCGTCGTCGGAAGAGCACATTCTGCCGTCCACGCCAGACGACGTGAAGCGGTTGCGGGTGGAGATCAATTCTGCGTTTGACGAGGCTGTGTGTAGCGACGAGATGCGCGTGTCCGTGTTTGGCGACGAGCTCGACAGACCCCCCACCCCCAACGACATTCTCGACCTGCGCGCGCTCATAGACGCGGAGTTCGATGGCGACTCCCTCGCCCCGGTTCCCGTTGCCATGGACATGTCTCCGCCGCCCAGGGAGGACCCATTTAAGCACGCTGGCCTGTTCAGAGAGTACGGGGGGATCAAGGGCTGGTTGGAGATGCAAAGGAAGGATAAGGAGCGTGGAATGTGTGGCGAGCCCTGTCCCTCGTAGAACCATGCACCGCTAAGTTGGTAGCACACACTCGAAACACAGTGTAAACACCACAAGCAAAATGACCGTTGTAGAGGGGACTGAAAAAACAAGCGACGCCCCGGTCGCCGTGCCAGAAGACGAAGAGGTTGGCATCCCCGACCCGGCCGCTTTTCTGTCGTTTGCAAAGCACCAGGATGCACTTGCGGTGCTTTGGGGCCTTGGCTACAAAGACGCCGGCACGTCGGCCCCTTTCACTTCCGACGAGCTGATGGATGAACTCAAGGAGTTGCTAAAGGACGAGGGCATCGTGGTGATGGACATGACCACAACCATTCCCGAAACGTCGCAAGCCGCCTACAAGGCGCTTACCATCACGGGTTTCAACGCCGCCGCCGTGTGTAAGAAGGACAAGAACGCCGCGTTCGTAATAATGAGAACGCAAAGCAACACGCCGAGCTTCCTCATGGGACATCACTGGAGCATGTCGCAGGCCCTTGGAAAAGAGGTGGCAGACACGCACATCCGCAAGGCGCCCACGCCGGCAGCGTTCTTGATTTTCAGGGAGCGTCAATTCTACCTGCCGTCGAGCGTGTTCAAATCGAACGTGTGCGTTGCGTCTAGTCTTGTGGCCAGAGAGCTCACCATGAAGGACTCGTTCTTTGCGTGCTGCATCTGCAACCAGACCTTTGTGCAGAGCAAGGGGACGGCGTGCGTCTGTGTGTCGGAGATGGGCATGGCTCCCTGCAAGCACATGTTTCACCGCGCTTGCGTGGAGCGCCACATTGCAGAGACGGGGGAATATAGCTGTCCGGAGTGCAACAGCATAGTGTAGTCAAACTCTTTACACCGATGCAGTTTGATAAGATATGGTGTTATCCTTTCAAGTGTCAGAAGCCTTCACACTACACTCGGTCCACCACCCCATCGACATGTCCTTCCGCCCCCGGGGAGAGGCAAAGGCAAAGGCCTCCGCTTACGTCACCGCACCGACGGTTGCGTCACCAGAAATGGGCCGCCTCTCGCACGTCCTTTCCGTCGGTGCCACCGTCAGTGCGCCCCCGCCCCTGCCCGCACCCGCTGTGATCGAGATGACGGACGCGGAGTTTGAGTTCGAGATCGGTCGTCTCGTCGACGAGGTGGCCATCGGCATGACGGCCGCGGAGCGCAAGGAGATGCGCGACAAGGCTCTCCAGCGCGCCAAGGACGGCGGCCGCTACGCCTACGACCAGGCTGGCAAGTCCCGCAAGTACGCCACTGAGAAGACCAAGGATGCGGCCAAGGAAATTGTCGACTACATCCAGCGCGCCTGGGCAGGCGCAAAGAAGCCGGCCCACTGGTTCCTGCAGAAGGACCACAAGGAGGCTGCCAAGCGGCTTATCACGTCGTACAAGATGCACTTCGAGAAGAAGGGCTGGGAGAACATCAAGCTGGCCGCCGACCTTTCCGACGGCGTCGGCCCCGAGCGCGTCATCTTTGCTGAGACGGGCATGAACCTCCACGCCAAGATCGACATCGACGCCGAGAAGGTCGAGCTCATGGTAATCAACTCGATGCCCGGTCGCTCGGACATGACGGATGGCAAGATCACGTACGGCACTCTCCTACAGACCACAACGTTCGCTGCCTTCACCACGGCCCTGGACGCGCTTATCATGCAGAAAACGCAGGAATTCTATGCCAAGTTTAAGAACATGTAGAGAGGACACGTCCCTTCCTATCTCTACAGACCCGGGCCCCCGTGACCGTGACCAGCCCCGCCGGTGGAACCGTACACCACGCCGGACGAAAGCTCGTCGTCGCTTTCGTCCCACGTGACGCGCGTGATGCCCTGTGCCGCCCGCTGTCTGTCTTCCTCGTCCCGCTTGATTGCCGCTTCCATGGACACTTCGGTCTCAATTGCTGCAACCCGTGTGTAGTAGCCACGGTAGTCTCGCTCGCTCCCGCGCAACGGAAAGCAATTGAGTAGTCGGTTTAAGTCCGTGTCCTCCTCTAGGTTGTCCGTCAGTGTGCGAACCCTCTTAATCTGTTCGGCAACCAGCAAAACCAATTTTTTTGCATTGCTCATGCTGTCCAGCATCGACTTGGCGGCCATCGCCACGTGGCTCTTCATTGCCGTGCGAAAGACGCGGCGCGCTTCCTCGAGCACCGCTGCCTCTCCGTTGGCAGCGCAGCAGGATTCCTCGAGAGTGTCGCAAAGCCGGCGAATCCGGAGGTAGCCCGGCGTCTTGGCCTGCGTGTGCACGTATGAGGGAGGTCTCGGCGCCGGACTCTTCTTGATCCTCGATCGGGGCAGGTTGCGCGTCTTTGTGCGCCACTCGCTGGTCCCCGGCGCCTCGCAATGCTGCATGACCCGTGCCCAATCCAGAGCAGGATTCCACGGCCCGCCGCTATCCGCAAACTACCGTACAGCAACTGTCATGCTGATCTTTGAAAAAGGGGCGTCCAGCTTCGAGGCGCCGAAGATGTCTGGCGCCGGACAACCCGACGATACCACAGACGCCGAACCCGACAGCAAACGTCAACGCATGAGTGCTGGACCAGAGCACGCGATGGTTTCATGCTTCGACGACCCAGACAAGCACGTGGAGGTCGATTTGTCTCTTTTGGACGCCTCCGGGTGCCGCCTGGGCCTGTTGATACGCAACTCACAACCATCCATTGCCGCATCCGGGCGGCCGTTTTACCGCGCGGGAAACACCATGACACGAGCCATGCTGATCACAATGGTCAAAAGCATGTCTCTGGGCCAGTTGGTACTGTCAAAGGGGGTGACCATAGGAGAAGCTCTCAGTGTCTTGGAATACGAGGGCGTCGTGCTGCAGAGCAACCCCAACCCGAAGCTCACCATGCCGCGAGCAGGCCTTGCATTTTCAAAGCGGGGAGAAAGCATTGGAGATTCGCTTCAGTCGCTCTGCGAGCGCGTTGCAGACGCAATTGTGCAGTGGCCACGCCTGGAGTCCGTCATGAACTCGGCCATGCCACACGACGTCGGCAATGCGTGGACCCGAAGTGTGGTGGCCGAGCCGTGTGGGTTCAGTTCCACGGCGACTCGCGCGTGGCTGCGCTTTGCAGAACGCCCCCAAAACGACTACGGAGACGGAGACCACATGCTATCGCTGGCGAGCAAGAATCCGAGGTGGCTCGTGGAAGGTCTCGCTGCTCTCGGCATCGTGCACTACAGGATGACCCAAGAGAACAAGGAGTTTGGCGCTCTCCGAGACGAGGGTAGCTTCCGCAAGCTCTACGAGAACATCGAGAAGGACCCGCTCTGCACCTTCTATCAGGTGCGTCTAGACGCCTGCAAGGCAAGCAGCGACGCCAAGACCAGAAAGGAGCTGACCAAAGGAGAGAAGTTCTGCGCAGAGATACGCAACTCCGTGCTGAATCCCGATTCCGAAACCAGACCCTACGCACGGGCAGCGGTCATGCTTGTGGACTACCACCGCAAGGCCAGTCCAGTCTGCAGTCGCATCTTCTCGGGCGCCTGTGCCGACGATGCCGGATCAACCCCGGAAAGGGTGGTGTTGAAAAAGGCTCTCAAGGCACGCGGCGTCTCTGTAGTGAGATGGATGGACACAAGGGACCCGTCCATCCGACCCATTGTCTTTCCTCCGAGCTGGAGAGACTCATCGAACTCGTCTTGCTACGGACCGAGCGTGTTGCTCAGTTTTGAAAACATAATGTAGGTGTGTACCATAGTTAGCACATTCAATACTATGCACTAAAGGCAGTGATACAAAAACAACACACACCACAACCCCGCGCCCGTCATGCGTAGCTCCTATCCATCGCCTCCTGCTTGCTCTGCGTGTACTCCTCCTCGCCTTTGGCCTTGACGTATTTCAGGTATCTTGTCAGGTCGCTCACAACCGCCGTGACCATGTCGTTGTGAGCTTCGTGGCCCTCGGTTGGCTCGGAATCCTTTGCCGCATCGTCTCCGATCACGACTCGGTTGAGCGTGATCGGCTTCATCACCGTCTTCCCAATCCCAATTCCGCAATCTAAGCTCCCAATGTCAAACGCCCCTCCAACCGGGCAGTTTCGTGCCATCTCCCGCGCAAACGAAATGGTGTACGTCATGCACGGCTCGGGCGCGTCGCCGATGGGCGCGTAGTATGCCTCCTCGGCTTCGCGCACGTCAATCGTGTCGGCTGCTTTCGGAGCCACAAAGCTCTCCATGCCAGACAGCTTCACGACGCTGTCCGGTTCCACTGCCCCGAACACTGTGTCGTACTGTGCTTTGAGCGCCTTTGCGCGCTTGTAGAGGTCGTTGCGCTTCTCTATCATCAATGGCAACAACTCGTCGTCCTGGTTGCTGCGCTGAAGCCGTGCAATGCTGGCGGTCAGGCTCGTGACCTTCTCGCGGAGACGGCTGTAGCGCGCGTGAGTCTTGATGGGGTCCATCGCTACTGCGACTGGAACAGGGACCTCCGTGGACGGGGCGTTCTCGATCTGCAGATGGTCCTCCACCGACGCGACCGGGTTGGCGGACACGTCGCTGCCACACTTTGGACAACAGGCCATTTCCATCTGCGAGGGGAACGCGCAATCCGCTTCCGCTCCAATCTTCGCTTTGGAGACCTCGATCTCCTCCTCGATGGCCTCTGTGGGAGCAGCGGGCGGAGCAGTGGGCGGAGCAGCGGGCGGAGCAGCCTCGGAAGCCTGGGCCTCGATCGCCTTCTGCAGCGCGGCCTTGGCCTTCTCTAGCTCGATGGTCAGCGCGTTTCTTTCTTCGACGGCGAAGCGCTCCGCTTCTCTAGCAACCGAGAGCTCGTGAGTTGCGGCGGAGAACTGTTTGTGCAGCTCGATGCTTCTCTCGTTCGCGCGCGCCGAGTCCACCTGAAGTTCGATGATCTGCGATGCCATCTGCTTTGACTCGACGTCCTGTGCCAAGACCTTCGACTTGAGTGCGTCCATCTCCTTCTTAGTCTTCTCAGCAGCTCCCTCGGCGGCCATCACGGCGCTCACGGCACTGTCGAAGCTTTGCGTTTTAGGTTGGACCGGAGCGGCCGGCGCTTTGGTGGCTTTGGACAACTCGGACCTTAGCTGGGACTCGGTGGCGTGTGCTGCGCCAAGCTGCGAGGTCGCGGCTTTGATGCGCTCCGCAGCGTTGTTGCGCTCCGAGATCATTGCGACGTGCGTCTTCTGAAGCTGCGTCTCTGCCATGACTGCTCGGTCGGTGGCTTTCTTCAGACGACCCTGAAGGTCGTCCACCACCGCGGTCAGGCGCATGACGTCTGCCTTGCTGCTCTCCTTGCTAGCTTCGAATGGGTTTTTCAGAGGAGAAGCAAACTGGGTCGGCGCGAGGGCGAGCTTAGGAGGTGCCTTGGCCTGGGCAGGTTGGGACGCCCCCTTCAGTTTGGAGAAGTCAAACTTGAGGCCCGGTTTCGATGACACGGGAGACGCAGCGGGCTGGCTGAACAGTCCGGTGACCGGGGCCTGTGTGAGCACAACAGCCCGCGCGGCCGTCTCTTCCGCCACCATTGTGCGTAGGTTAAAGCGGTTCTCGACCGCTCGGACTGACATGCTGAACTCCACCCACTATTGTCTGAAGCAACAGGTCACGGGTTTATCGTCAGCACACAATGTTGTTTGATAGAAACTTTTTCAATGAAAAAAGGAACAAGCTACAGACGGGGCTTTACAAAAGCAACGACAGGTTACAAAACAAGAAAAACGCGACCGCGCCATACGGCTTGGGAGATTGCAACCTTTATGTCTTCATCTTCGATTGTGACACTCTACATGCGTGGGAGCTCACAGAAGACCAGCTCTATGAGCGCGGCTACATCTCAGGACCCAACAACACTGGAATCCAAACGTTCACAATCCCTTGGCCCCTCTCTCATTCCCATTGGTCGACCGAGTACAAACTTGTGTGAGTCTTGCTGGACAACTCGTCTGCCTACGCCGTCGTGGAGGCAACCGTGCGGTACGCCTGTAGAACAAACAAATAGAAGTGTCAGTCGTGTTAATGCATAGTTAGAGGAAAAACATGGACGCGGTTTGGTTCTTACCTCGATGCGGCGGGCAAGCGAGTCGTCCAGCATGTTAGCTTTCATCAGTTGCGTGTAGTGGGCATTGTTGAGGAAGGAGATTGGCTTCCACGACGTAGGGTTCACGCCCAAGCTTGCCGCCGACTGCTCCGTAGGTGTGAGCTGGTCAAACTCATGGGAGTGGACATTCTGCGACGAAACATCCGCCGCATCCGCCACGCGTGTCTGCGCCTTCAGGTCCTCAAGTTCACCCCGCAGCCTCTCGACCTGCTTGTCGGACTCGGTTTGCTTGTTGCGGCGCGCGGACATCGAAACTCAACCTCAATCCGTCTCCTATCTACACGATCGACATGTTGGCTTATTTATCGACCGGTCCCACTCAGCGAGTTGTCACAAACGCTGCGTGGTCTGTGATAAGCCTCCACAGCGAGTAACTATCAAAGGAGTAGGTGATCTTGCGCTTGCCACTGGGCGTGCCGGTCCGCGCCACGAGAACGCTGTTATCGTGTAGATCGTCCAGTATGGCGCGAGTTGAGGAGTGAGCGGGTCGTATGTCGTCTATAGTGAGCGTCAGTTTGCCGTCTGTTGGTCGCCAGGCGTGAACCATGGGAACCGTGCGCAGTATATCCAGTAGGCCATTGGAGCGCATCATGGCGGGGATGCCCACGCGGTTGCGGCGCTGGTAGAGGATTGGCAGCAGCATGCCGATCGCATCGGTCACGAAGCTCTTGTACCCTGCGTTTGGCTTGAAGGTCATGTAGTGGCAAGTGCGGCGCGTGATCCATTGACAAATGAATGCTACCGCGTCGCCGGTCGTGTCGAAGACGGCCTCGAGCTCTTGGCAGGAGAAGCGCGACAAATTGCAACAAGCATTGTCGAGGTGCCTCACGTGGTCGCCTTCCATATCGTACAGGTTCGAAATGAAGGCACATAACCTGAACCCAAGCTGGTTAACGTCGCGCTCGTTCGAAATCGTCTTTGCCGCCAACCGTGACATGACAATTGAATCCCATGTGACCTGAACCACTGGATCCGCTGCCACCACACCCGCCATAAAGTAACCCCGGCTCGCCATCTCCCACACTGACCGAATGATGAGCTCCGAGCGCTGCCCCGATTCGCTCAACCCACTCCTTCTCGACGGCTGTCGGCACGCAAAGCACCGTGGCGTGTTTAAGAAGTTCATCTCCGGAATCATCAGTTCCTTGCATGCCTTGCCATTCAAGTCAGCCCTCAGCGTGCCGTGAAACGAACTCACCCTCTCCGTCGGCCTCCACTTCTGCACCTGTGCCAATGCCGCCTTTGCGGCGCTCACCGCCTTGCGCGAGTTGTCTGCCCAGAACACCACCATTGCCACCCTGACCTCGATGTCCATGTCAGAAGCAAACGCCCTCGAAAGGCGCTCCAGGTTGCAGTCGTGCCTAAGCTCCTTGTTACAGTCCAGTTCCATCGGAGGCGAGGTGGCAAGGTTGCGCAACTCCTCGAGGTCGTTCTCCAGCAAGTGTCGCGTGGATTCCCCTGTAGGGTTGCTCGCCATCTCCACAAGCATGCCCAGCACGGCCACATCCTTGAGCTTTTGAGCATGCGCATGAGGCATCTCCCGTTCATAGAGTTTGTTCAGAAGCCCCTCCAGTGCCCTAGACGATAAGCAGTCGTCAGACACAGACGCGTGCGACATGACTGTCAGCCTCTCCGCAATCGCATAGGCCATGTCGCTCTTCACGCCCAGCAGCCCCGCGTCCTTCGACGCCGCGTCCGTGCGATGTATGCTGGCGCCCTCACACATCACCTTGTCCAGCTCTTTCAGCCACACCAATGCCCGCTTCTCCACTTCCAGAAATAGCCGCTGACCCATGTCGCCAACGTCTATGCGCGTGCATGTAGTGCGTTCGTCGATGAGCTGATCGGAGTGGTAATAGGCGATCTCGGCGGTAAAGGGGTTGATGTCGATGTTGTGATTGTAGTTGGCCACCGCACACTCCCTCATACGCACCGCAAGATCATCGCAATGCTTAACAAACTCGTACATCTTCATGAGGGCTTTCATGTGCTCCACACCACCGTGATTCGTGAGTGCCAAGTAGTAGTGCAGTTCCTGACGGCAGAGCTCGACGAACGGCGCTTTGTCGGAGATGTCCTCGTCCACGATCTGCAACACCGTAGCAAAGTACCTGGCGACGCTGTCCACCATGTTCTTCATCTTGTCGTGATTCTGGAAGAGTTGGCGCCGCTCGACCAGAGGCAAGCGCGGCGTCTCCGCGCAAAACATGGTTCCGGCGCCGGTGGCGCGAAAGGGGGCACCGAGTGGTTGCTTAGTGTACAATGCAATTACCAACTACCACCTCTTTAGTACGAAACTCTGTAAGTGGGCAAATGTATCATGGCGCCGGAGCACTAGCGAACTCATCACCCAAACACGTGCGCGCAGGTACGGTCCGTGGCGCCGGAGTACTAGCTGGGCCGACGCTGCGCTGCGCGGCGTGCGCGGCGGGCAGCTGTCTTGTAGTGGTGCTGGGACTCGTACCCGAACAACACAAAGTCCGGAAGCTGCTTCTGGAGGGACAGGTCAAAGCGCGCCAGCTCTTCCATGCGCTCCTGGTGGCAATGCGCGATGAACCCGTTGAATGTCTGAAACCCTAGGATCTGCCACATGCGAACGGGCTTCTCGGCACCGACCGCCTCCCTTGCCGCAGTCTCTCGTTCGGCTCGTTCTTGAAATGCCTCCATGCCGTTCCGTTCTGCCGGCAGAGACGAGGCGACGATGCGGTGGATCTCGCACAGCAAGTTGTCGTCCAGATCGTACTTTTTGCCCAGCAGGCACAGTTGCAGCCACAGTACTTGCGGGCGCGAAGCTCGCCGGCAATGAGCAAGAGGGTCACCCTCCATCTCGCGTCTTACATCTCAGGTGGTCTCGGAGAGCCTGTTGGAAATATGGTTGTTCATAGCGAGGCGCCGGAGTCCACGTGCGTGAAGAGCGTGCCAACGGCTCCAAAAGCAACGGCCGATAACAAAATCATCGCACGCATAGCCCATGCGGGGACGTATATGTGCCGGGACCCGGGGTGGTGTTGCTCCTCCTCCTCGTCGGAGTCCGGGTACATCGCGGGGTGCGACGTAAGAAAGTTGCCGTTGTCGTCCTCGATGTCGGAATACTCGTCGTCCGTGTGTGCAACTCGGTAGAATGGGTAGCACTCTTCCGGCGCCACGGAGTCAGTCCTCAGGAGCATGTCCATAGTTTTGAGGAGGTCGTAAGTCGTAACCGAATCACTATTAACAAACACAACTTCACTACTGAGAAACTCGAGCTGCGATTTAAAATTCAAGACTATGTAATACATGGCGCCGGGAAGAAACACACTTTCACCGGACACACACACTGCGTCACCCATTCCACCTACAACCTAATCCCCGTAATAGTTGCTTGCGTCCGGTAGCTCTACCAGCCTTCTCTGCATCTTACGAACCACACTCGCGTTCTTGAACTCGTCCTTTAGCACCCGCGTTAGATGCCCAAGGACGGCGTCAAACTCGCTGTCCCTATCGTTTGTAACCCCCTTGGAAACCGACAGGGAGCGACGGTCGCGGATGTTTTGCTCGACGACGGGATCCTCTGAGAGACGCCTCCGAGCGTACTCGTGGCAGAAGAACGTCGTCGCGGTGTTCTCGCGGTAGACAGAGCCATAGCTCTGGACGGCTGCGTTGCGCTCCGAAAAGCCCTCCTGGCCGTAGCTGAGAGAGTTCTCCGAGGCCTGGCACTCTCCTCTGTAAATGTAGCAGTACGAGATGTAGCTCCTGCTGTGAGAAATCTCCGCGGTGGACGCCGCGCAGTCGGAGCCGTAGGTGTCGTAGCAGAGCTGCTGGCAACGATTGTCGGCGCACGTCCTCTCTGTTGAGGTATACGCCCCGGACCCGGTGTAGGGGAGGCAAGTTTCAAAGTCGGCGTCGTACCACTGGCTATCCCGTTGTCCGGCCCAATAGGAGCTTGAAATGTAGGTCTTGGAGTATGTGTTGCTCCCGCAAGATGACGTTCTGCATTGATGTGCCGTGAAGTGGGCTTGGAAGCACCAGTAATACTTCTTGTTGTCCGTAGTGTCGGCGAGCGTGGTGAGGCCGCCTGCTATCACCGGGCGGATGTCCGTCGGTGACTCGCTTGCTTGAAAGCAGGTGAACCCCTGGTACCCGCTGCCAGG